>OIZW01000381.1_pt1 | contig 41134 bp, 63 predicted proteins | sample 1588581 | NCBI WGS metagenome assembly OIZW01 (sample SAMN03283266) | human gut metagenome | biome: human-associated habitat; material: feces | host: Homo sapiens | place: USA | collected 2013 | reverse complement strand
TTGCAAGTACAGTATTTTTTACAATATATGTTGAATGTATTTTTAGTCCTTGAATGTCATGGTTATTTATAAACTTAACCGTGTCTTTTATATCTACAAAACTTTCTTTAGGAAGACCAATCATCATATGTGTAATAATTTCGATATTATATTTTCTTAAAATATTAACAGCTGTTGTAAATTGCGTAGTTGTATAATAACGATTGATTATTCTACCAATATTATCATTTGATGTTTGTAACCCGAGCTCAACAGATACATCATATTTATCAGCGTATGATGCAATTAATTTGGCAATATCTTCTGTAATGCAATCAGGTCTTGTTGCAATAGAAATACCAACAATTTTATCACTAACTAAGGCAGCATCATATTTTTCTTTTAAATTTTCTAAGGAATCATATGTATTTGTAAAGTTTTGAAAGTATACAATAAATTTATTAGCACGCATACCACGATAACTATTTAAAAAATTATTTACTTGCTCCGAGATATGTAACTTAGAAAATTTTATTAATTCACCAGCCCCTTTTTCGCTACAAAAAATACATCCAGAAGAGCTTAAAGTTCCATCGCGATTTGGACAAGTAAAACCTGCATCAATACATATTTTTAATGTCCTTTCACCAAATTTATTTTTATAATATTCATTTAAATGATTATATCTTTCTTTATTTTCCATAATGTATATATTATAACAAATATTACAGAAGAAAACAAATATGGAAAATAATTGACATAAAGTAACAAAAAAGAGTATAATTATATTGATACTTGAGTAAACTTTTAACTTTAGGAGGGTAGCCTATGAAACAGATTTTCATAAGAGGCAAAAGAACATCGTTGGAACGGGCTAGACGAATAGCAAAGCGGGCATATGGTTCCAACAACTTTAAAGCGAGATATAAAAGAGGGGAAGTACAGCTGTATTTTCCAAATTATATTTCTGCTAAAGAAGTAGAAATAATTGCAAAGGAACTGAGACTTAAAGTGATTAGTCTTGGAACGAAAGCAATTTTAGATGTCGACTAACCCTTTGAAACCCTTGGGATGTGCAAGCAATAAGAACATGTCCTAAGGGATTTTACTTTTATACAAGAAAATGAAATTGTAATTTCATGTTGTAGTAAGAAAAGTTGACTAAGGTAACATAATTTGGTAAAATATAAGATGAAGTTTTTTGAATTTAGCAAATACTTGTATAGAAAATAGGAGGACAACAAGATGAATATGTCAGATAAGATATTGGAAGAAGATTTGTTAAAAGCTAAATTACCAAATAAACGTAGCCGGTATTTTTATAAAAGTGAAATAAAGATACCAAAAAAATCTTTGGTTATGATGTGTGGTACGCCTGGATCTGGGAAGAGTACACTAGCTCGCAAAATATGTATGCAATCAAACAAGAAAACTCATATTGATATTGATTACCTGTTTGATACTACAACAAAAGATTTATATCCAAATGCTAAGTATTTAACTGCAGAGAATATAGATTTAATTGCGAAAGAGGCCTATGATAAAGCATATCGAAAAGCAGAAGAGGCTTTAGCACAGGAAGAGAGTGTATTATGGGATAATTTAGGAATATTCCCAACAGAAAGAGCAGAGGTGCTAAATGGCTTAAGAGCTAAATATGATTATTCAATACTGCTTGTAGTAAATTGTGATAAGCTACAGGCTATTATCCGGTCAATTAATCGAGGTGACACACAGAATAGAACCAACCTAATTCTAGACACATATAGTTATTTGCAGTTTCAACTTAAAAATCCAACTAAATATTTTATTGGGTTTGATGAAGTTTACATCATTGACGGAACACAAGAAGTAACAGTAAAGGAGCCATAAGAGTGGCTCTTTTATTGTGTTAGATAATTTTTATCAGAATGTAAAACGATACTTGAAACATTATGTAAATTATGATAAAATACAAAAGTCGCAAAACAATGTTGAGTTTTAGCTACCATAAGGTAGAGAAAGGAGTTGCCATGATAGTTAAAGTGGCACTTAGAAATGGATACAATGTCTATGGAAGAGTTGTAGAAGAAAATTCGTCTTCCATAAGATTGGTGGCACAGCGGGAGTTAATTCCAGAGATGAGAATTGCTCATATCCGTTGTTCGAAAGACATCGGAGAAACAATTGTCATTGACCGGAGTCAGGTTGTAGAAACAGAAGAAGTCTCATATGATGAAATGGAGTTTGTTGGTGAACCTGAGACAAAATGGTCTTTCTGGTTAGGTTTTAGTGAGCATTTGTCTGATGACCAGCTTGAGCCGGAAATTACGCAATATGATGAAGGACCGGTACAAAATTCTGTCGAAGAAGAGGCTTCAGATGAGATACTTAAAAATACAAAGGAAGAAGACCTAGAAGAAGAACTCGACAACGGAATTGACTTTTAAAATAATGACCACAGTGAATGTATATGCACTGTGGTCATTATTCTAGAGAATATAATTATATACTAGTTTAAAAAATTACTAATATCGTTTTTTAAACTTTCAAAATCAGTAAAATGAATACTTTTTATTCCAAGAGTACGTGATACTTCGATATTTGGTAAACTATCATCTATAAAAATACATTCTGCTGGATTAAGCTTATATTTATCAAGTAATATTTTATAACATTCTTTTTCGGGTTTAGCATACCCGTACTTCTGCAGAATAAATAGCTCCATCTATTAATTCAAAAATTTTAAAATGTTCTTTATCATATTTTAAATCAAATTTATTAACATTAGACAAAAAATAAAGTTTATATCCTTTGTTTTTTAAATCTAAAAGATAATTGTATGCATATGTTGCTTCAAATAAAATATAATCATTATTTTTATTATCCAATATATATCTTAATTTGTCAGAGTGTTTGGGATTATTTTTACATATTTCATCAATAATTTCAGGATATGATAGTGTTCCTTTATCTCCTAAATACCACTCTTTACTGCTCCATATCATTTTTTTATATAATTTTATTTCTTCATCATTTAGTCCTATATTTTTTAAATATCTTTCAGGTATAAAATCTATTAGAACTCCTCCTAAATCAAATATAATATTTTTTATCATAATTATTACTCCTTATTTAAGTTTAGTTAACGTAGATTATAACATGCTATGGTTAATTAGCCAATATACAAAAATAAAATACTATGCTATAATAACCATGGTAATCCGAGGTAGATAGAACTTGCAAAATATGTAAGTATAAGGAGGTTCTTTAACGATGCAAAAAATGGATGGAGTAATTAACAAAAAAGAAACTTTGTTGATTTCTTACATCTCGATGAAAAATCTGACCGGTCGGTCAGATACAAAAACGTGAAAAGCCTTGAAAATTAAGACTTTTACTATTTACTAAATTATTTTGTTACTAATTTGTTACTAATTTATATTAAGCGTTCTTTATAAAATCATCATAAATTAATACATTATTTACCAATTTTACGTTCTTTTTTATAGTTCTATCATATTTAATTAATTCGATTGTATTAATTAAATCTTGTAGAGTTTTCTTGTTGTAAACTTCATCTCCAATATTTTTAGATTTATGGCCAAGTATTAAATTCCTACATTTTAAATTGGCATTTTTATTATCTAATTCTGTAACAACAGAATGTCTAGCATCATGGCTAGTATGTTTCATATTTAGTTTATTCATATATCTATTAAACATTATTCTATATTTAGGGTATTCTAAATGAGTACCATTATAATTAATAAGAAATTCATTATTTACGTTAAAATATTTTTTTATAATTGGTTTAATTAAGTGATGTATAGGTATAATTCTGTTTTTTCCACTTTCAGTTTTAGATCCTGTTATAAAATAATTTAAATCTAAGAATATGTTTTTGTTAAATGTATTTAAAAGCTCATCAATTCTTAATCCAGTATAAAGCAAAATTAAAATTATATCTTTTACTAATATTTCTTCGTCATTAGTTGGAACATCTGACCAAATCTTATGAATTTCTATATCAGAAAAAGGTATTCGTGCTTTTTGTGGAGAGTCTATATTATCAATTTTTACATATCGTGCATATCCTTTATTAATAATATCTTTCTGTTCAGCAAGTTCATCTAACTCTTCAAATAAATAACGTAATCTTATTAATGTTTTAGTAGAACCTTTTGTCGTATTTATTACTTGTTGAAAATCTAATGTTCTTAAGTTTTTATAAGGTATATCATATAATGATTTTGATTTTTTAAATGCAGCTTTTCGAACATACATTGTATCTGCAGATAATTTACCTTGTGTTTTAGTATGATTCTTTTTCTCTAATAATATTTCATTTTCAGTAGGAAAATATAATTTTGAGTATTCTTCATAGACCTCTTTAAAGGTATAATTAATTAATAGATTTTCTTCAACTTTATAATTTTCTTTTATTAAGACTTTAGAAGGTAAATCAACGAATGTAGTAATTTTATTATATTTAGTTTTATCAATATAAATATCATAAGGAGAGTTACTATATTGTCTTAAGCATAAAATGCAATCTAGCTCATCCTCGAAAGAATCTAATATATGAGTGATAGGGTAGCCATTAGAATCATATCCAAGATTTAGCCTTGCAAGCCATGGCTTTTTTCTACCATCTTTAACAAATACTTTAGTTCCATAGTTCCATTTTTTATCCATAAAAAAATCTCCTTTCAAATATCACAAAATACTTGAAATGAGATTGCATTTAATATATAATTAATTTGCAAAATCTTTCAAGGTTTTGTGTTGTGGGAAATGTGTAGACTGCGAAATCTATTTAAACACATTTCCTCTTTTTTATTTATATTAATTTAAAACTTTTGTTTTGTCAAATTTTAATGTTATAATTATTTTATGTTGAAAAATATATTGTTATTAGTAGAATCAACAAATTGAATACTCATATTTTTATGAAACATATTATATATAAAATTTTTTATTAATTCATAATTATCATTTCTTTCTATAATTGCTTTACAAAGATTAGAAATTCCATTAACAAAATTAATTGACACAGTAGTGTCGTTAACTAATATTAATTCTGTATTTAATAAATTAATATATAAGAATACTTTTTTTATATCTTTTAAATAACTTAAAAATTCTGTCCAAGTTGTGATAGATTTGAAAGATGAGGATAAAGTATTAACCTTATTTTGTATTGGTTGATTTTCAAATTTTTCAATAGAATTGTTAGAATTTTTAGATAAAATAAATTTTAATTTTTTATGGTGTTTCATATAAATATCATTATATGAAGTAATAAAAATTCCTCTTTCTTCTTGAGCTCTTTTAGAAAGAAACTCTATATTTTCTATAGGAATGCCTTTTTCGTATTGTTCAATCTCATATTTTAATCCGGATATGCGATATTCTAAAACGGCAGTTGAAACTGTATATTTATCGGATAAATATGTAAGAAAATCAATATAATCATTTTGCGTATTGCAATTTTTAATATTTTTTACAAAGATAGGTATAAATTTTTTATACGGAACTAATAGTTCAGCAGCACCTTCGTTAGCTTGCCATTCGAAATTATCGATATCACATAAGGAAGATGAAATATAGTGACGTCTATTCTCTGGATGTAGCAAAAAATGAATCATTTCATGTGTTAAATCAAATAGCATACTAATACGTTCTTTAGAAGAATTAATAGTAATAAAAGATTTTTCGGGAAGAGTATTTTTTACAAGAAAACCACCAATCTTATTGCTTTTAAAGTTGTGAAAATCATAAGTGATTAATTCGCTAAAATTATTTTGGCAAAAATTAGGAACATTAAAGACTTCATTAATATTTATATTAAAGTTATTCCTAATATAATCGATAATTAAATATAATTCTTCTTTACTTAAAAAGTTAATATTTCCATATTGTTCTAATATATTTTTTAAATTTGTACAAATGTTTATTACGTCTGTAGTTTTCATATGAAATAAAACCCCTTATTTTTTATTTTTCTTATAAAATTGTAAAATATAATTTATATCTTCTTCTTCTAATTCTAAATTTTGAGCTTCTTTTGCGAGATGCATATAAATATCTTTAATTTTAGGTTCATTAGTGTGAATAATTTTGCTTTTATTTAATGAAAGTAATAATTTTTTAGAAGAATTTAAAGCTTTATCAAATTCTGTATAAAACTCTTCCTCATATTTTTCTTTTTCTTGTTTATTAATAATAGATTCTTGAGTTGAATGTACTTTTATATTATCTGGAACAAATATAAGCACGTATTTCATGATTGTCACAAGTATTTGTTTTTCCCTATTCAGTTTTTTATCACTAAACTCGGGAGTAAAAAATAAAGTGAATGCTAAAGATTGAATTTTTTTACTATCATGCATAAAACAATTAATAGCATCATAATATTCTTCTTCAGATAAATCAAAATCATATAATTCTTTTTCCAATTCTTCTTTGGGATTTTTTATTGGAATAATACCCATTAAGTAATCCATAGAACAATTAAAGATTTTACATAATTTTATAAGTAAAGAAGAGTTAGGTTCTCTTTCGCCTCGCTCATACATTGCTATAGCAGAATAAGAAACACCTAATTTTTGTGCCAATTCTTCTCTACTTAAATTCAATTTTTCTCTTTCCTTTTTTATAATATTTCCTAAAATATTCATAATAATTACCTCTAAATTATTTTAACACAATATGTGTAAATAATCAATCAAAACAAATACACGTTTTGTGCAAAATAATGAAAAGTTGAGAAAAAAAGAGCTAAAAAGAGAAAGTTGAATAAAAAGTAACTATAAACGGTAAAAAACAGACTTTATATTGCACGTTTCGTGCAATATAATTATAAAAAATTTACAAGAAGGAGGAGAGAAAAATGGAGGTACTTAAAAAATTTAGAAAAGGACTAAATATGACACAAAAATTATTTGCAAAAAGTATAGGAGTATCAGAATCATTATATATAAAAATAGAACTTGGAATTAGAAAACCAAGTAGAAATTTTATAAGTAAACTAAAAAGTAAATATCCAGAAATAAATACAAATGTATTTTTTTTGGACAAAAACTGCACGAAACGTGCAAAGCAAACAGTACAAAGTAATTTAAAAAATGAAATTTTAAGTTACTCTCAAATTGAGGAGGATTGAATAAGGAGGTAAAAAAAGAATGAACAATTTACAAATATTTAAGAATAAAAAATTTGGAGAAATGAGAACAGTGGAAATTAATAACATTCCATTTGTTTGTTTAGCAGATGTATGCAAAATATTAGAAATAAAAAACATAAGTGATTGTAAAGGAAGATTAAAGCAAGATGGGGTCGTTACTAACGAGGTCATCGATAATTTAGGAAGAAAACAACAAGCTACTTTTATAAATGAAAGTAATTTATATAAAGTAATATTCCAAAGCAGAAAACCAGAAGCAGAGGAATTTACAGAATGGGTAACAAATGAAGTATTGCCTAGTATAAGAAAAAATGGTGGTTATATAGCAGGGCAAGAAACATTAAGCGATGATGAATTAATACAAAAAGCATTGTTAGTAGCAACTAATAAATTAAAAGAAAGAGAAAAGCAATTAGAAGAGCAAAGACCAAAAGTACTATTTGCTAATTCAGTAGAAACAAGTGCAACAAGCATTTTAATAGGAGATTTAGCCAAATTAATTAAACAAAATGGACATGATATAGGGCAAAATAGATTGTTTAAATGGCTAAGAGAAAATGGATATTTAATTAAATCAGGGGAAAGAAGAAATATGCCAACGCAAATGTCTATGGATTTAGGATTATTTGAAGTAAAAGAAAGAACTGTTAATAATCCTGATGGAAGTATAAGAATAACAAAAACAACAAAAGTATCAGGGAAAGGCCAGGTATATTTTGTAAATAAATTTTTAAAAGAGGTGAGTTAGTAATGAAACAAAAATTAAAGAAAATATTAGATTCGCAGTCTACACTAAATAATTAAGGAAGGAGCATAAAATGAATGTTTATGAAATAGCAAAGATATTGAAGAAAAGCCCACAATTAATAAGATATGGCTTACAGCAAAATCGTTTTCCGTTTGGAACAGCTATACAAAAGCCAGATAATAGATGGACATACATACTTATCGAAGAGAAATTTGCAGATTATGTAGGAATTACATTAGATGAATTAAATAATAGGCTAACAACAATACGAAAGAGGTGAAAAATGTAATGAGAATAAAAAATAAATTTAAATTTATTAGAAGCACAATAATTTTAATGCTTATAATTTTAGGAATATTTTGTATGTCTATATCTAAAGAAAAAATAGAATATGTAGACTATACAGTAGGTAAAAGTGAAACATTATGGAGCATAGCAGCAGATCATACAACAGATGGAGATATAAGAGATTACATTTATACAATTAAAAATATAAATGGAATGACAACAAGTAATTTACAAGAAGGACAAACAATAAAGATTTTGAAGGAGGTGAAATAAATATATGAATAAGTTAGACAAGTTATATTTGGACAATACATTAAGAAAAGCAAAACTTGAAAATAGTATAAGAAGTTTAAAACAAGTATCCGAAAGAGCTATTAAGAAATACAAATATGATGAAGCAGAATTAGATGCAAATATAGCAAAAAGTTTATTTGAAATGGAAGATACAACTAAATTTTTATTACTAGTTAGTAATTCAAAACACAATGAAGAAGAAGAAAGAAAAAAATTAGAAATAATTCACGACAAATTAAAAATGCTATGTATCTATCCGCTAAAACAGAATACATAGCAAAAAAGAACATATCAAAACATTCTCTATAATAATATTAACATAATTATAGAGATAAATCAAGGAGGTAAAAATGAGTAATATATATGAATTAACAAGTAATTATGATCATTTATTAAATATGTTATATGACGAAGATGTAGATGAACAAGCAATATTAGATACATTAGAAAGTATCGAAGGAGATATAGAAGATAAAGCAGATGGATATGCAAAAATTATAAAAGAATTAGAAATGCAAAGTAATGCAAGAAAAATGGAAGCTAAAAGATTAATGGAAAGTGCAAGAGTATTAGATAACAGAATAAAAATGCTAAAAAGTAATTTATTTAATTGTATGAAATTTACAGGAAAAACAAAATTTACTACAAATTTATTTAGTTTTAACATTGCTAAAAATGGTGGTAAACAACCATTAACAATAGATGGAGATGTACCAAAAGAATATACAAAAACAATTACAGAAAATGATACAGATAAAATAAGACAAGCATTAGAGAATGGAGAAAATTTACCTTTTGCACATCTTGAACCAAGAGGAGAAAGTTTGAGGATTCGTTAATGGAAGAAAATTTAAAAAACTTTGTTGTACTTTCTAAAGAAGAATATAACGAATTATTAGAAATAAAAACAAAATATACTCAATATAAAAATTACATATTAAAAACAGCTAATAATAACAATTTGACTAAGATGATGATAGCTATAGAAGGTAAAAACTTATATGAATTAATAGAAGAGGATAGGAGGGAAAAATAGTGGCTATTCCAGTATTAATAATAGGAAAATCAGGAAGTGGAAAAAGTACAAGCTTAAGAAATTTTAACGAAAAAGAATTAGCATTTGTAAATGTTATAAAAAAACCACTTCCTTTCAGAAAAAAATTTGAAAGTACATTAGAAACAGATGACTATAAAACAATTGCAGAAAGTATTTTTAAAACGAAGAAAAAGGTTATTGTAATAGATGATTCTGGATATTTAATAACAAACCAGTTTATGAAGAATCATTCAAAAGCAGGAGGAGGCAACTCTGTATTTAATTTATACAATGATTTAGCAGATAGATTTTGGAATTTAATTGAATTTATGAAAAATAAAGTTGACCAGGATAAAATAGTTTATTTTATGATGCACGAAGATAAAAACGATGCAGGAGATATTAAGCCAAAGACAATAGGAAAGCTATTAGATGAAAAAGTATGTATAGAAGGAATGTTTACAATAGTTTTAAGAACAGATATAGAAGATGGAAAATACATATTTAAAACGCATACTGATGGTAAAGATGTAACTAAAACACCTATTGGAATGTTTAAAGAAGATACAATCGAAAACGATTTGAAATATGTAGATGGAATAATAAGAAAATATTATGAAATTGGAGGTTAAAGTAAATGGCAGATTTTGAAGATTTAAAATTTAATTCTAAAGTCTTTGAAGAAATTAGAAATCAATTAGATAAGATGATACAAGCTTATACAAATATAGCTATGCAATCTAATAAATCATCTGAAATTAATTTAAAAATAAATATAGATGTAATCAATACTTATGATGAAGAAAATAAAAATCTAATTAGACCTTTATATGAATGCAAATTAAATGGAAAGATTAAAGAAACAAAAGACGAAATAAAGGGAACATTAGGAGATAATTATATATTAAAAAGAGATGAAGAAAGTGGCGAATTATATATAAAAGAAATAAATGAACAATTAAATTTTGATGATATAGAAAATATGGAAGGAGAAAATGAAGATGATAGATTTTAATGAAGAAGAATATAAAAAAGCACAAGCTTTTGATGGAGAAACAGTTAAATTACCTGCAGGAGGATATATTTGTAAAATATTAAACGTAAAAAATGAAAAGAGCAAAAATGGTAAAAAAATGTTAAGTGTAGCATTAGATATTGCTGATGGAGAATTTGCTGGATTTTTTATGAATCAATACGAAAATAGAAAGAAAACAAGTAATCCAGAAAATCCAGCAAAATTTCCAAACAATGCAGTAGTTAGATACGTATTAGAAGGAGATTACTGGTTAAATAGATTTAAGGGATTAATGACATCACTTGAAAAATCAAACGATAACTTTAATTGGTTAGAATGCAATCATGATGAAAATAAAATAAAGGGATTACATGTTGGAGCAATCTTTGGAGAAGAAGAATATGAAAAAATGGATGGTTCTATTGGTACAACTACAAAAGTTACTCAAATTAGAAGTACAGAAATAATTAGAGAAGGAAACTATACAGTTCCAGAAAAAAAGAAAATAGAAAAAGAAGAAGATCCTTTTGAAAATATAGGAAATAGCGTTAATGACCTTCCTTTTTAGGAGGTTCACCATATGAACAAAATAAAAGAAGTAAAAGAATTAGTAAATATAATTAATGTAGCAGAATTTCTAGGACTAAAACTAAATAGATCACATTTTTGTAAATGTCCATTTCATAAAGAACAAACGGCAAGCTTATCAATATCAGAAAAAAAACAGGTTTGGAAATGTTTTGGATGTGGAAAAGGTGGAGATGTAATTAACTTAGTAGAAGAATTATTACATATAAATGCTTATCAAGCAGCAAAGTATATAAATGATAATTTGGGTTTAGGACTAGATTTTAAAGGAAAAAATGATGAAATAAAAATTAATAGATATAAACAAAAACAAATAGCTAAACAACAATTTAAAAAATGGGAAAATAGAAGCTTTCAAATTTTATGTGATAGCATACATAAAATGAATTTTGTAGAGAAAGATCAAGAATTAAGTATTATAGATTATTATTTGGAAGCTTTTATTTATGGAACAGATGAAGAAAAAATTGAACTATATAAAGATAGTTCTTTTAGAAAGAAGGTGGACCGACTTGCAAAAAGATATGGCTGATGAATTACTAGATACAGCAGATATATTTGAAATTAATAAATTAACTGCAGAAGAATTATTAAGTGAAGAAAAAATAAAATATATTTTTGCTATAGATAATCAAGTACAAAAGCAAAAAGTGTTAAATCAATTTGAAGAGAGAGCAAAACAATTAAAAATAAAAAGAAATTTTTCGAACTTATTAAAAGCATATCAAGCTGAAATGGTAATTCAACAAAAGTCTACGAATAGTAAAAAAAGTAATTTTACAGATTGTCCATATCCTTCGATGAAAACAGGAGAATGGGAAGCAAACGATATCGAAATATTTAAGCATAAATATGACACGACAATGACTCCTATTAAAGTAAAAGCATGTAGTCATCCAATTATACCTATTGAACGTTTAATTAATTTAGATACTAATTTAGAGAAAATTAAACTTGCTTTTTATAAAGATCAAAAATGGCAAACAGTTATAGTTGAAAAAACAACTATAGCAAGTAAAACGAAGATATTACAGTTAGCTAATTTTGGAATAGAAGTTAATGAGAATAATGCAAAAGAATTAATTACATATCTATCAGATGTATTAGAACTAAATGACATAAAACCACTTATTTCTACGAATCATCTAGGTTGGATTGATAAAGAATTTATTCCATACACAAGTAAATATGTCTTAGATGTAGATAAAGAATTTAGACAAAAAATAGATTCCATAACAGAAAGTGGAGATTATGAAGAGTGGAAAGATTACATAAGAAATTTAAGAAGAAATAGTAAAACATTAAGATTTATGATCGCAGCTAGTTTTGCAGGAGTTTTGGTAAGAATATTTAAATTAAATACTTTTATAGTTCATTTATGGGGAAGAAGTGGAAATGGAAAAACGGTAGCAGAGATGGTATGTGCTTCTATATGGGGTAGACCAGATAATAATATGATTAGCAATTTAAGTAATACAGCAATAGCAAATGAAAGATTATGTAATTTTTATAGGAATATGCCAATATTTTTGGATGAGTTACAAATAGCAAAAGCAAGATATAAAAGTTTTGATGAATTAATTTATGTATTAACAGAAGGAAAAGGGAAAGAAAGAGGAACAGCAGATACAGGAATTAGAGAGCAAACAAGTTGGCAAACAATAATAATTTTAAATGGAGAAGAACCAATAACATCGGATACTTCTAAAGAAGGAGTAAAAAACAGAGTAATAGAAATAAATGATGACTCTCCTATAATAGAAGATGGAAATGCAACAGTTAAATTTATTCAAGACAATTATGGATTTGCAGGAAAAGAATTTATAAAGCTTATTGAAGATAGAGAAAAATTAGACAAAGTAAATAGTAAATTTGTAAAAGATATTTCTGAATTAACAGAATACAAGAAACAAGTAAACGCTTTTGCTTGTATTATGACAGCTGATTATTATTGTAGCAAATTAATATTTAATGATGATCCATTAAATTTAAATGATATTAAAGAATATATAAGAGAAGATACAGACGAAGCAGAAAGATACATGAATATCATAATTGATACAGCAAATGCTAATATTAACAATTTTTATGATAATGATAGTGCATTTCCACCATCTGGACAAGTTTGGGGAAAATTAGAAAAAACAACAGATGGAAAAGGAGCTATTATGTATTACGATTTTATTCCCACAAAACTACATGAGATATTAGATGAAAATGAAATCAGTTGGAATAGTATAAAGAAAAAATTATTAAATCAGGGATATATTGAAGTTGATAGAAAAGGGAAATATCAGGTTAATGCAAGGATAAATGGAACACAACAAAGAGTAATAAAAGTAAAAAATATATATTTTAATAATGATGATTAAGTGTTACACCTGTTACACCTTGTTACACCTAAGTTACACCGAAAGGTGTAACACCAAAAATATTAGAGTATCAAGCATTTTAATTAAATAATATATATATGTTACACCTAAATAATATTTATATATACGTATAGGGAAAATAGATATATGTATTCTATTAATTATATATATATGTATTAAATTCAAAAATAGGTGTAACGGTGTAACAAATCTTTGAATAGCTAGAGCGATAAGCGTTTTACTGTTACACCTGTGGTGTAACAGAGGTGCAACAGAACAAAAAAGGTGTAACAAGAAAGGATAAGAAAATGATAATGGATATAAAAAAATATAAAGAAATGTATAATCATCTATTAAAAAGATATCAAGATGGCATAAATTACATAACAGATCATCCAGAAAAAGCTGATGATTATGTAAAAGATATAAATGAAATACAATCAGTAGCGGAGTTCTTTCTAAAAGAAATAATGCGAAGACAAAAAGTATCTAAAGATGAAATTTTGGGAGGATTTAAAATTGAACAATAAAAATATAGGAAATAAATTCGAAAATGAATTAGCAGAAAAGTTATCTAAAAAAGGATATTGGGTTACTTTACTAACACCAAAAGCACATATAGGGAGTCAACCATGCGATATTATAGCAATAAAAAATAATAGGTCAATATTGATTGATGCTAAAACAGCTTCTACATATTTATTTCCTATTGAAAGAATAGAAGAGAATCAAAGAAATGCTTTTAAAAGATATAAAGAGTGTGGAAATAAAGATTTTATTTTAGCAATAAAATATGAAAATAAAATTTATTATAAAAATTTAAAAGAAATTAACTTTAAAGATAAAAGTTTTGATATACGAAAGGAGCGAATATGGAATTTATAGTAGCAAATAATATTCGTGTAAAAAATCCAGATAAAAAAATATTAGATTATGCAGAAAGAAAAATGGTAATTGCCAATCCAAATTATATCAAAAATCAATATTTAGGATATTCAAACTATAATACACCACGAAATTTAGTTTATTATGAATTAGATGGTAACGATTTAATTTTGCCATTTGGCTGCTTAAGTGATTTGTTTAAATTATATCCTAGCCAATTATTCAAAAATTATATTGTTTTAGGAGAAAAAATAAAATACAAATCTAATATTAAATTATTTGATTATCAAGAAAAGGCATGTAATGCAGCAATAAAATTAAAAAATGGAATATTAGTTATGCCAGCAGGTTCTGGAAAAACACAAACAGCATTAGAAATTATTGCGAGATTAAGTTATAAGACACTTTGGATAACACATACTATAGATTTATTAAATCAAAGCTATAATAGAGCAAAAAGTAATTTCGAAGGAATAGGACTAGGCAAAATTGCAAATGGCAAAATAGAAATAGGAACTCATATTACTTTTGCCACAGTACAGACATTATCAAAAATTGATCTAACAGAATATGCTGACAAATGGGATTGCATAATTGTAGATGAATGTCATAGAGTATGTGGAACGCCAGCAAGTGCAGGTATGTTTTATAAAGTAATAAATAAATTAATTGCAAGATATAAATATGGTTTAACAGCGACACCATATCGAAATATAAAAGGAACAGAAAAATCTATGTTCGATTTACTAGGAAATATAATAATAGAAATTCCTAAAGAAACAATAGAAAAAAGATTAGTTTCTGCAACAATAGTTAAAGTCAAAACAAATTATATTATTTCAGATGAATGCTTAAATACAGATGGAACATTACAATATGCTAAATTGACAACAGATTTAGCAGAAGATAATGAAAGAAATAGAATGATAGTAGATATTTTAAAAAAAAGAAAAAACAACTACTGTTTAGTTTTATCAGACAGATTAAATCAACTTAAATTTCTAAATAATAAAGTTCCAGGATTAATTATAGATGGAAAAATGACAAGTATAAAAATGAAGAAATACAGAGAAGAATGTATTTCAAAGATTAGAACAGGAGAGGTACATATATTATATGCAACATATGGTCTTGCTAAAGAAGGATTGGATATACCAAGATTAGATACTTTAGTTTTAGCGACACCACATAGAGATAAAGCAACTATAATTCAAGCAGTTGGTAGAGTTGAGAGAAAGTTTGAAGATAAAAAAGATCCTATAGTATATGATTTAGTAGATGGAACTTTATATTTCGAAAAAATGTATAAAACTAGAAAAAGATATTACAAAGAAAATAAAAATAAAATTATTGAAGAATGAAAGGAAATATTATGGAAAAATGTTTACATTGTGGAAAAGGACAAGCTAAATATTGTGAAAAATGTTATCAAGATTTGATAGCTGAAAATACAAACTTACAAATAGATAGAAATAAACTTTTTGAATATAAATACTATGATGAGCAAAATAATTTAATAGCAATAATTAATAAAAAAGAACTAGCAAACCTATTAAAAGTAAGTGAAGTAAGGTTAGGTGAATAAAGAATGATAGAAATATTATTATTTATAATACTTGTTTACATATCTATTGCTTGTATATTTTTTGTGTATATTGTTTTTAACAAAATCAAAATAACTTGTATTATGGAAAATATTAAAATAACATTGGAAGGGTCAAAAAAATATTTAGTCTATGTAACAATGAGTTTATTATGGCCTAAAACATTTATTGATTCATGGAGGAATTAGGATGGATATAGAGGATGATATAAAGAAAGTAAATAAATACATAGAACTAGTTATAGATAAAGATTATTGTGATTGTAACGAATTAAATGTAATCTGTGGAAGACATTGTGATGGAAGTAAAAATGTAGCTTATGCAATTAAAAATATCTTGGCAGAAAGACAAGAAGATAAAAAGAAAATAAGAGAGCTAGAAGATGAAAACAGAGTACAAAGACATCAAATAATGGAAGTATTTGATAGAGGTTATATACATAAAGACAAAATAAGAGAAATAATAAATAACAGAAAAGAAAGACTCTTAAAGGGAAAGAAAACATATACAAACAAGATAAGAATAAATGAATTAAATTTGATAAGTAAATTAATGGAGGATAAATAATATGTTAAGTTTTTATATTAAAAGTACAATAGTTTATTTAATAATATATTGGGCATTAAAGAAAATGACAAAAACAATAGTTTTAAATAGAAATGATGTTAATTATAGAAATTATGCAGCTAAAGGAAAAGGAATGTATTATGCATTTTGTTTTATTCCGATATTGAGATTATTAGTAATATTTATAGTGTTTTTTATTACATTTGCTAAAAAAGAAAGTTTAGATAAGTTATTTAATAAAACGGAGGATAAATAATATGTGTGAATATTGTAAAAACGAGAAACATATTGAGGAAAGAGAAAAAGACAATATTTATTTTAAAATAAGGAATAAAAATAATTAATAATAAAGAAAGCTAGGTGATTAAATGTTAATACCAACAGTAGACATGAAAGAATTTGAAAAAATAGGATTTAAAAAGTGTAAGAAACCTTATGATGGATGTTATTATTTATGTTTTTCGAGAGGTGTACAGTATATATTCTTAAGTCCTGTAATGGTAGATATTGTTGGATGGGAAGACGATGATCCAAGAATACATAAAAGAGCTAATTGTAGATATAGAGATAATAGAACAGCACTAGAATTTTTAGTTGAGATGGCAAAAAAAGATATGATTACTTGTAACTATTTGAAGAAAGTAGGGAAATAATATATGAGTGCAACTAAAGAATATTTAAAAGAATGGAGAAAACAAAACAAAGAAAATATAAAACAATATCACAAAGAATGGAGAATCAAAAATAGAAGCTTATATAAACAATATTATTTAAATAATTTTAAAGGTAGAAGTTTACCAAAAAATCCAGATTATATTTCTCAAGAATCTAATTTAATTGGAAAAAAATATGGAGAATGGACTGTATTAGATGAATATATAGAAAAAACAAACAAAAGAAGATATCTTCTAGTAAGATGCAGTTGTGGTTTAATAAAATGCATTCAAAAATATACAGTTACAAGTGGAGAATCAACTAGCTGCGGACATTGGAGAAGAAAAAAATATCATGATAAATTGGAGAGAAGAGTTATGACAACTGATAAAAAGATAGAACAGCTTATAGCAATGGGAGTAAAGTCAATAAATATAAGCAAAGAAAAGTATGAAAAATTAAGAACAGAAACGAAGAACTTAATAAAGTTGAATGATGTTAAATTAAATTTTGAGGAGGAAAAATAAATGAACGATAGAGCAAAATATATTAGCGTAGATGAAGAAAAAAATAACAGAATACAGCATATAAGAGAATGCTTTTCAATAATTTATGATGAAATTGATTTGAAATGTAAGAATAGTAGAGAAACATCACTAGCATTAACTAAACTAGAAGAGGCACAATTTTGGGCAATAAAAGGAATTACTAGGGAGGGATAGATATGAAGGTAATGATAAGTCAACCAATGCTTAATAGAAACGTAGAAGATATACTAGAAGAAAGAAAAAATATAATAGAAAAATTCAACAATATGCACATAGAAGTTATAGATACATTTTATACAGAAGATATAAGTGAAGAATGCAATAATGATGGTGTATATCTTTTAGGTAAATCAATAAAAGATATGTCAAAAGTAGATGCTTTATTTATGTGTGAAGGTTGGAGAGATTCAAAGGGATGCAGAATAGAAAGACAAGTAGCACAAGAATATGGAATTAAAATATTGTATGAAGATTTCTTTGTAAACAAACCTGAGATTGAAACTATGAAAGAGGTGAATAGATGAACGGATATTGTAATTATTTTAATTGTTTTTGTGATGATGATTTATTAGAAAAAGAACAAGATGAAACAGGAGAAACTTGTATGATAGATTGTCAAGATTGTGAATGGTATGAAGAATAGAAGGTGGTTAGATGACTAAAGAGCAAGAAGAGGCTATAAAGTTTTTAGAATTACATACAAATTTCATGGGAAAATTGGATAAAGGTAGATGTATAAGAATACCAGAGGAAAATTTTACAAAAACAAAACAAAGCATAGAAACAGTCTTAAATATGCTGAAAGAAAAAGATACAGAGATAGAGAAGAAAGACAAGATGATGGATTTAATGGCAGAATATATAGATGAAGATGATACAAGTTTAGCAAATTATTTATACAGAAAAAATGGCAAATGTAACAAGGAAATGATAAAACAATATTTTGAAAGGAAAGCGACAAATGATGGTTAAGACTGATAAAAAATATTAAAGTTAGGAGGTACAAATGAATAGAAAAGAACTTAAAGATTACAAGTATAATCAAGAATGGATAAAAGGACGTTTAGAGTACATAGAAGAATATAGAAGTACAATAAATAAGTTAACAACAGTTTTGTCAGATTTACCTAAAGGAAGTAGAGCCGTTTATGATAATGAAGCCGAAAAGATAGCAAAGTTACAAGATAATGTAAAAGATTTATTACTTTATATAAATGAAGAGCAAGAAAAACAAAAATTAATATTAGCACAACTAAATAAAGTAGAGCAACCTTATAAAGTAATATTAGAGAAAATATACATATGTGGTAAAAGTATTGTAACAGTAGCAAGTGAAATGAATTATGAATATAAATATATGTGTAAACAACATGGGATTGCATTAAATAAATTTGATGAATTAGACGACAAAAGAGGTTGAAAGACGACATCAAAGGTTGTTAATATATATAATAGCAAATAAGTTAGATAATAAATATTTAATACTGTTTGCCCCTATAATTTATTGGGAGTAGATGTTCTAAATGTCTGCTCTTTTTGTTTGAAAAAATCAGTAATTCGTGCTAAAATTATAAGAAAAAATAGGAGGTATTACTGATGGAAGAAAACAGTGTATTAGAAAATTTATATAATGAATTAAAAGAAAAATTTGAGCCAAAAGAAGAAAAAGAGGAGATTGATTTAGATCTAGAAGTAATAAAAGAAAAAGCATTTAAAGAATTAGTAGATGAATATGAAAAACAATATAGGGAAACCAAAAGAATGCTATTAGAAGTAAAAATAAAAGATGTAAAAGAACTACAAAGGAAAAAATTAGCTGATTATTGTAAAGGTTGTAAATATCTAGATAATCCAGAAATAGATGTAAAGGCATTAGCAACTGAAGAAAAACAATTAGAAGAAAGTTTGAAAGATATTAAAAAAATATTAGATATGTTAAAAGGCAAAAGCAGTATAGGTGAAGCAGCAACTAGAGATATAAAGAATTTTGGAGATTTAAGAGCTTATTAAAAATAAGCTCTTTTATTTTATGATAAGAGAAAAAGGAAAATAGTTATGAATACAAATGAAATAATAAAAAAATATGAAAAGGAAATATGTCCTAATTGTACACATTACAATGATATAGAATATAACAGAAAACAAGAATAAAGCAGGTGGGAGTTGATGGCAAATGAACAAAACTTAATACCTTTTACTAGTAATCAAAGCCGAGAAGAAGCCAAGAAAAATGGTGCAAAAGGTGGAAAAAAATCAGGAGAAGTTCGTAGAAAAAGAAAAGCAATGAAGGAACAAATGGAAATGCTTTTATCATTGCCATTTAAACAATCAGAATCTTTAAATTTCATGAAAGATTTAGGAATAGAAGAAGATAATTTAGATAATCAAATGGCTTTAATAGTTGCAATGTATGGTAAAGCCTTAAAAGGAGATGTACAGGCATTTAATACAATTAGAGAAGTTGTTCAAGATGAAAAAACAGTAAAAGATGAGGATAGGGTACAAATAATAAATGATCTTCCAAACGAGGAGGAAGAAGATGATTAGAGTTAGTATAAGAGATATTATTGCTCCTCATTTTTGGAACACATTTAATAGTAAAAAATCAAATCAAGTCTATAAAGGTGGAAGAAGTTCTACAAAATCTTCTATGATATCAATAAAAATTGTTTATAACTGTTTAAATAACGATAACTGTTCTTCAGTAATATTAAGAAAGCATCAAAATCAATTAAGAAAATCTGTTTATAAAGAAATAAAGAGAGCATGCAAAAGATTAGGTTTGCAAGAAGGTATTGATTATGAAGCTGGATTATCTCCGATGGAAATACGATTTAATAATGGAAACACTATATATTTTGCAGGTGGAGATGATTACGAAACAGTTAAAGGTATGATAGATGAAAATACTCTTATAAAGATGTTATGGTTTGAAGAGTTAACAGGATGGGATAATCCAGAAGATATAGAACAAATAAAAGCAACATTTGTAAGAGGAAACAATAATTGGTTTATTACATTTTATTCTTTTAATCCACCAAAAAATAAATTTGATTGGGTTAATAAATGGGTAGATGAAAAAAGTAAAAGTAAAAGATATTTAGTTCATCAGAGTGATTATAGGACAGTTCCTAAAGAATGGCTTGGACAAATGGCAATAGAAGAAGCAGAAGAATTAGAACAAAACGATGAGAAAAGATATAGATGGATCTATTTAGGAGAAGTGATTGGACTAGAAGGACTTATATATAATCCCGATTTAATAGAATATGTAGATGAAGATTATATAGAAAGAAATAAAGTAAAAATATTATCTATTGACTTTTCAATAGATAGTGGACATCAAACATCAGCAACTACTTGTGGAGCTTATGGCTTGGGAAATGACGGATATTGGTACTTATTAGACACTTATTACTATAGCCCAAATGAAAAGCCAAATAAGAAAGCACCAAGTGAGTTAAGTCGAGATATATTTAACTTTGAGTTAGTGATTACAAAAAAATATAAAACAGGAATAGATACAGAAACAATAGATAGTGCAGAACGGAGCATTAAGAAATCAGTTTTTTAAAGATTATGGTAAAAGATTATGCCCAGTTGATAAAGGAACGAATAAGGAACAACTAATAGATTATTCACAAGATTTTTTATCAAAAAAGAAATTTAGAATATTAAACAATAATAATAATCAAATATTTAAAAAAGAAAATGAAAATTATATGTGGTTAAAAGATAGTGTAGAAAAAGGAAAGCCAACTCCAGATAAAATGGAGAAGGCTTTTTTAAGTTCTGAAAAATATTACAACACTTATACTAAAGATTATGCTTACAGCTATGCAGACCACACACAAGATCAATTTCAATATTGGATAAAAAGAAATCTACAAAAACTTGGTTTGAAAAACTAGGAGGAAATAATGGAACTATATAACAATATACAAGAAACGCTAAGTAAAAAAGGAGTAAACTTAACAGTTGGGACAATATATGATTTTATGGCTATTTGGAAAAGTTGGTATAGAGGGAATGTAAATGATTTTCATTATTATAATGAAATCATAGGCGGAAAATCAGTGCAGTGTGAAAGACTAACAATGAATATGGCTAAAAAAATGTGCGAAGATATGTCAAAGTTATGTTGGACTGAAAAAACAAGAATAGAATTAAGCAATAAAAAAGCAACAGAAAGACTATGGGAAGTATTAGACAGTAAAGAAAATTCTTTAACTGTTAATCTTCCTGTTTTTCTTGAGAAAATGTTTGCACTAGGAAACGGAGCTACTGTTGAATATAAAGATGAAAACGGAAAGACAATAATAGACTACATAGATGGAGATGTAATAATACCATATAAGTTTACAAACTCTTATATAAGCGGAATGATAACTATAAGTAGATTTGCAGATAAAAAAGGAAAGAATAAAATCTATTATACCCATATAACATATCATGAATTTATAGGCGATAAATATATAAAGTTAAATGAATTATATAAATCTAATATTGAAACAACATTAGGAAAGCAATTAGATTTTAATTCTATGTTCCCTAATATCAAAGAAAGTGATGTGATTATAACTAATAATCCTCATTTTCAAATATGGAAACCAAATTTAGCAAATAACTTTGATACATCAAGTCCTATGGGAATAAGCATATTTGCTAATAGTGTTGATAGATTAAAATCATTAGATGTTAAATACGATAGTTTTTATAATGAGTTCATTTTAGGTAAGAAAAGAATACTAGTAGATCAATCAGCAATGAAAGGAAAAATGGAAGTTAATCCGGATACAGGAGATAGCCATTTTGTACAGTATTTTGATAAAAACGATAGAGTCTACGTTGGTATAAATGCGGATATGAAAGACCCTGTAAAAGAAATAGACATGAAATTAAGATATCAAGAACACATTGATAGTATAAATGCTGACTTAATGTGGTTGGCCGGTAATATAGGGTTAGACGAAGGATATTACAAATTTGATGGAACAGGTGTAAAAACAGCGACAGAAGTAATAAGTGAAAATAGTAAGACTTTTAGAACAAGAGAACATTATTTAGCAATAATAAATGATTGTGTCTATGCCTTGGTAAAAGCAGTATGTGAATTAGAAGAAATAAAAACAAATAAAATATCAGTTATACCAGATGATTCAATAATTGAAGATAAGAACGTACAAGCAGTAAGGGCTCAAACAGAGGTAAATCAAGGATTAATGAGTAAAAAGAAATACTTAATGGATATAAAAGGAATGTCTGAGCAAGAAGCTGAAGAAGAACTACAAAGGATACAAGAAGAAAAAATGAGTAATCAAGAAGCTTTTGGATTTATTCAAAATATAAAGGAGGAATAGAAAATGGGATTAGATAGAGTATTTAGTACACCAACAATAGAGGTGGATCAAGACAAGTATGATGAATTAATAAAAATTAAAACATTATATGAAGAAAAGAAGAAAGAAAATAATAGAGAAAATGAAACTATGGATTTTGGACAAGCAATAAGATTATTAAAAGATGGCAAAAAAGTTGCAAGACAAGGTTGGAACGGTAAGAAGCAATATATTGAATTAGCAACTAATATTAGTTTTAAAACTGCAAAAAGTAAAATAATAAATGCAGAGCATGATGCAATAGGAAATAAAGCAATAGCATTTGTAGGAACATCAGGAGTACAAATTGGATGGCTTGCGAGTCAAGCAGATATGTTGGCAGAAGATTGGAAAATAGCTGAATAAAGGAAATTGGTCTATGTTAACGGAACAAGATTTTATAAGAATAGAAAAGAAAGCTAATCAATTATATGCAAATTTAGAATTAGATATAATAGAAGAAATAGCAACAAGAATAGCAAATTTTGGATATGCAAATACTGTAGTTGTAAATGATATAAAAATTGCTCAAGAAATGGGCGTTTTATATCAAGACATAGTAACTTTAGTAGCAAAATATAACAATACAAGTTATGAAGAAGTAAACAGAATATTTACAGAGGCATCTGAAACATCGTTGAATTATGATGATGAAATATATAAGAAAGCAGGACTAAATCCTAAACCTTTAAGCAAAAGTGAAAGCATAAAACAAATTATGAATACTACTATTGAACGAACAGCAGGTAATTTGCAAAATTTGTGTATGACAACAGCAAATACAGCACAGACACAATTTTACAATGCTATAAATAGTGCATATATGTTTACTAGCACAGGAGTTAAAAGTTATACTCAAGCAATTTTAGATGAAATTAAAAATATAAGTAAACAAGGAGCAATTATACAATATCCAAGTGGAGCAAGAAGAAGTGTAGAGAGTGCAGTAAGAACAAATATAGTAACTGCTATAAATCAAAATTGTGGTAAATTACAAGAATTAAGGGCAGATGAACTTGAATGGGATTTGATGGAACTAACTGCTCATAGTGGAGCAAGACCAGAGCACGCACGTTGGCAAGGAAAAATAGTTAGTAGAAGTGGAAAAAAAGGATATTTAAGTTTTCGAGATATAGGATATGGAGAAGCAACAGGATTTAAAGGAGTAAACTGTAGGCACGATTGGTATCCTTATTATCTAGGTAGTACAAAGACATATACTCAAGAGCAGCTGAACGCTTGGAAAAATGAAAAAGTAGAATATAATAGAAAGAAGATAAGTAAATATGAAGCAACACAAATACAAAGAAGAATGGAAAGAGAAATAAGAAATGATAAAAAACAATTAGCAGGATTACAAGGTATTCTAAAATCTAATATAAATGATAATAAGCTTATTTTAGAAACAAAAACTAATTTTGCAAAGCGTTCATTAATTTATAAAACACATCAAAATGAGTTAGATGATTTTATAAAACAAACATCATTAGTTAAAGATAATAGTAGATTATACATAGGAAATCAGGATAAAAATATTAGTACACAAATAGCTAATGTAACTAAAATAGCTAACAAGTATAATAATAGTGATATTATAGGAACTAAAGTAAATGGAGTAAAAATAACAGAAATTGGAGAACATATAATATCAAGGACTTATGCTAGAAATGTAACATTTGAAGATGTGCAAGACACATTGAAAAATCCAATAGGATATGGTACAATTAAAGAAGATTCAAAAGGTAGAAAGAGTTTTTATGTACATGGTAAAAATATAACAATAGCAGTTAATCCAGAAACAGGAAAACTTGCAACAGTAAGACAGACAAGTAGAAGGGAAAAGAAAAAATATGGAGTTGAAGAATAGATTAAAACAAGAAGAAATAGACCTACTAAATAAGGTAGGAATAAAAATAAAAGATGGTAAGTATACAATAGATGAAACAGGAGATATTATAGAAAGATTAGATAGCGTAATACAAGAGAATTTAAATGAGAATGGAGATATGACAGAAAAAGCAATAGAATATGAAAGTATACAAGACAAGATACTAGAATTTGAAAAAGAAATTTAACGGTAAAAATATGTTTTTAATAAAGAGCTAGAAATAGCTCTTATTTTTATGCCTTTTTTACGGGAGCAGGCTTAAAAGAACAACTGGGAAAATGTCGACGGACGATAAACGGGAGGTAAAAATGGAAGATAACAAAGAATTAGAAAATCAAAACACAAATACAGCAGAAAACAAAGAAGTTGAAGGAGCTGGGAATGTAGATACTCAAACTACAGAAAAAAATGAGGGGAAAGCTGAAGTTGATATAAAAGCAGAGGCACAAAAAATAGCTGATGCAATGCTTGCTAAGAAAATGAAAGGTATGCCTACTAAAGAAGAATTAAAGGAATTTAAAGATTGGCAAGAAAGTCAAAAAACAGCAGAACAAAAACAAGCTGAAAAAGAAGCTGAATATCAAAAGACACTTAATGAGCTAAACACTTTAAAACAGACAAATGCAGTTTTAAAAGCAGGAGTAAATAAAGATGATGCTGATTATGTGCTTTTTAAAGTAAGCAAAATGGAAGGCGATTTTGAAGAGAATTTAGCTAAGTTCTTGAAGGATAATCCTAAATATTTAAAACAAGAACTTGAAAAAGAGGAGCCTAAAGCTACTGGTGCACCAGTTAGAACTATGAGCTCAAATGAGAGTGGTGTAAGTGCAATATTAAAAGCTAAACACCCAGAATTATTTAAAGGAAAGGATGATTAATTATGGCGAATGCATTAGGAACAGGAACACATAAAAGAAAAGAAACATATGCTAACGAGGTATTAGCAATTGCAAGAGCAGAAATGAATATATATGAGGATTTCTCAACAGATTATGAACAAGATGAGGTCACAGGACAAATTATGGTCCCAACTAGAAATGGAGAAGTCAAAGTATCTGATTATGATATTTTACAAGGAATAGAGTTAAGTCAGTCAGCAACAGATTATTTACCATTACCAGTTGATAAAGATTACGGAATAAATGAATTAATAGATGGTTATGAAGCAGAAGCTGTACCAGATAATTTAAGAGCACAAAGAGTTGAAAGTGCAGGCTATTCAATAGGGCTAAAGAAAGAAAATATGGCGATAGAATGTTTAATGACAGGAACAGTCAGTTCAGATACAAATGCATTAACAACTGATGATGTATACAAAAAAATTGTAGCAGAAGTAAAAAATATGAAGAAAAGAAACATGAAAGTAAATTTAATGAGAATAGTTGTTAGTGCTGATACTGAAGAACTATTATTAACAGATGAAAAATTCTCTAATTCAGCAGGAACTTTAGGAGCTGAATTATTAAGAGAAGGAGTAATTGGTAAAATAGCAGGAGTTCCAGTAAAAACTAATTATTTAATGGCAGAAGATGTAGAATTTGTAATCTATGATAAAAGATTTTGCCAAAAATATGAAGTATGGAAAGCTGAGCCATCTATTGAAGATATCAAAGACGGTAAACATATAAAAGCATCTGCTTTACAAGGTAGACAAGTTGGTGGATTAATGGTAACAAATAAATTAGGTGTTCAAATAAAAAAAAAAGTAGCATAATAGACCCAGAAATAACAGGATTAACAATAACACCACAAGAAGGACTACAAGAAGGTAATGCAAATGTCAATGCTGACGCTGTTGTTGCGATTTTATCTGCAGAGGGAGGAACAGAGCCATTTACATATACATTAGAGACAGACGAAGTAAATGGAGTTGATAATGCTTCATTTAAGATAGATGGAACAAATGTAAAAGTAAATACTACACCTTTAACCAATAAAGATTACAAAATAAATATAAAAGTAACAGATAGCAAAGGTAAAACATTTACAAACCATGCGACGATAAGTGTAGCAGCGGCTACAGAATAGGAGGAATAAGGTATGCTTAAATACATAACAGAAGAAGAATACAAAGAGTTGTTAGGTGCTGAAAGCATACCTGATAACTTTAATAATTTAACAATAGAAGCAAGTAATTATATTGATCATAAAACTTTTGGAAGAGTTGATGAAAACAATGTACCAGAGCAAGTGAAATATGTTACTTGCTTAATTGTTGATTTAATCAATGAAGAAAACGACAAATTATCCAAAATAGGAAATCTAAAATCACAAAACATTGAAGGATGGTCAGAAAGTTACTCTACACCAGAAGAAGTTAAGTCTGATTATGAAGATAAGAAGTATTCTACATTAAAAAAATATTTATGGAATGTAATAGGAATTGATGGAAATCCTTTATTGTACTGTGGGGTGTGCTAAATGAATGATAGATTTTTTATACATCAAATAACAGTTTATCATACAGAAGATGATGAAAACTTTACAATACAACATTATGATAAAGTATATTTTAGACATAATAAAAAGACTAATCTAGTGGACAAAGGATTACAAGAAGGAAGTACAGGTTCTATTACAATACCTACTACAGAAAAGCTAGATATTACTACTAATGATTACATAGTAGAAGGAATTGTAAATGATAAGTTTGATTTATTTACATTACAAGAAAAATATCAAGTTTTTAAAGTAGTAAGTGTAGATGATAATAGAAAAGGTAATCTACAGCATTACAAAATAGGAGTTAGTGAATAATGGCTAGTAGTGGATTTAAAGTAAAAGTAAAAATAAATAAAACAAGTCAAATATTGAAAGACCATGGACTTGATGAGAGTGGTAGAGTAATAAGATATGCTACGACTAGAGCAGATGCTTTAATGATGCCATTTATTCCAGGAGGTTCAGGAGGACAATTAGCAAAATTAAAAGCTTATCCTAAAGCAAATGAGATAAAATATATCAGTCCATATGCACATTATCAGTATACAGGATTGCTGATGCTTGCAAAAAATGGTTCTTCTTGGGCAAAAAAAGGAGAAAAGAAACATTACTCTGGTAAAGATTTAAAATATCATACTTCTGGAACTGGACCAAAATGGGACAAAATGATGATGCAACGAAGAGGAAATGAACTAATCAAAGATGTAGAAAAATATATAAAATCAGGAGGCTAAAAATGGCAGAAAAATCAAAAATGGAATTAATTAAAGAATTTATAGAAACTTGCCCATATTTAAAAAAAGGCAAGGTAAACGTAGATTATATAAAAGATAAGCCGCAATCTTATAGTATAGATGAAACCCCAGTAGATCCAGTTTTAGTAAATTTTAAAGATGGTGGAAGAAGATTACAAATACAGTTTGATTTTTCTATAAAATCTAATTTTAGTGTTTTAGAAAATATAAAAAACTCAAAATTTTGTGATGATTTTACTGATTGGATATATGAACAAAATAAAAAAGATAATTTACCAAAGATAGAAGGAGCTGTTTGGATAAAGTGTCTTGGAAGAGGAACAATTTTACAGACAACTGAAACAACAGCAATATATGTTATACCAATGCAATTAGCATATGAAGAAGACTTTTAAAAGTCTTTTATTTTTTTATTAAAAAGGAGGAGAAAAAGTGGAAAAATTAGTAAAAAGAAGTGGAAAAGTTGCTTTTATGGATGTTTCTACTACATCAATAGCAAATTTTTTAAGAATGACTAAATTTACTGAAATATCTAAATCTAAAAATCCTACTGAATATAGTAGAACATATGTAGATGAAGATGGAGAGGTAACAGACGTAACAGGATATTCAGAAGAAATATCTTATGCATTTGATTTATATCAAGGAAATTTAGTACATCAAAAACTAGTAGATATAACAGATAATGAAAAAACTGGAAATGATGCTCTAGTAAAAATATTACAAGTTGATTTCAGCAAACCTATAGATGATGGATATGAAGCTAGACTTAGGACATATTCTACGGTACCAGATGCTGAAGGAGATTCTACAGATGCTTATACATATAGTGGGTCATTTAGAAAAAATAGTGGTTTTACAATAGGTAAAGCTGTAGTAAGTAAAGATGGAAAAACAGCAACATTTACACCAAAAGAAGAAGTTGCAGAATATCCAGTAACTTTTGTAGTTAAAGATAGTTCAAGTGCACCCGTTGAAAGTGCTAAAATCACAATAGAAGATGAAAGTGTCTTAACAGATGCTACGGGTATAGCAACCATTGATTTACAAGCTAAATCATATTCAAATATTAAAATAGAAAAAGAAGGATATACGACACAAGATGATGTATCTGTTACTATATCTACAAGTGCAGTTTTAAAAGAAATAACATTAGCAGAGGCTTAGAAATAAGCCTCTTAAATAATTTGGAGGAAACTTATGAAAATATTGAATAAAGAAATAGACTTTGATTTTTTTGATGCAAAACAAATGGAGATTTACGAAAAAGAATCTGAAATTGCTTCTAAAAAATTAACAGAAGTTATAGCTAATATAAAGAATTTAAAGCAATCAGAAATGATTAATAAAACATTTGATGTTGTTGAAAATTGTTTTAACAATATTTTTGGAGAAAATGTTTCAAAAGAAATCTTTGAAGAGAAAAGAAATTTAAAATTATGTTTTCAAGCTTTTAAGGATTTAGTTGCAGCTAGAAAAGAACAAGAAGATGAAGTAAGCAGAGAAGCTGAAGAATTAAATAAAGAATTGAAGTCTATAGGAGTAGAATATAAACCTAATAGAGCTACAAGAAGAGGAAAGAAATGATAAATCTTTTAACTGATGATATTGAAAAAATTGTTAAAGATAGAATAAAAATAAATTTTGATACAGACTATAGAGTTTGTGTATTATTTGAAACTATGATGCAAGATCCTAATTATTCGTTGAAAGCTAAAACGTATCAAGCAATCAATCTTTTTTATCCTAAAATAGAAGAAATTAAAGATATGAATAAAGCTTTAAAAGATATTGTATGGTTTTATACAATAGGAAAAAGTGAAGAAGAGACTAGTCGAAAATTTACAAACACAAAAACCAAACAAATATATAGCTATGTATTTGATAATGAATTAATTTATAGTGCATTCAAAGACCAATACAATGTCGATTTGCAAGATGTAGATTATCTTCATTGGTGGAAATTCAAAGCAATGTTTGAAGGTTTAAAATCAGATAACAAAATTGTTGAAGTAATGGGATATAGAGCAACAGAGTTAAACACAATAAAAGATAAAGAAACAAAGAAGTTCTATAAAAAGATGAAAAAAATATACGCATTACCAGATATGAGAACAGAAGAGGAAAAAGAATATGATTTTGGAGAAGCTTTTTCATAGTTGTCGATATTTGTCGAATAAGATAAAATTATGTTGAAAGAAAGTTGTTGAAATAATCCTTTATTATGCTATACTAGTATAAGTTAGAAAAAATAAAGGAGGATTGAATATGTCAAATCATGCAGAAGAGAAGAAACCAGTTTATAAAAAATGGTGGTTTTGGCTAATAATAGTGATAGTAGTTATTGCAATCATAGGTGGTTCACAAGGAAATAATAGTACACAAACATCTAGTCAACCAGAAAATACAAATAATGAAACAGTAGTAGCTACTGTAGCAACTAATAATGGAAAAGAAGAGGAAGATACAAGTGTACCAAAAGAATATAGAAATGCTTTAGAAAAGGCTAAATCTTATTCTGATATGATGCATATGTCAAAACAAGGAATATATGATCAATTAACCTCTGAGTATGGGGAACAGTTTCCAGCAGATGCTGCTCAATATGCTATTGATAATTTAGATACTGATTATAAGGTAAATGCTTTAGAAAAAGCTAAATCTTATCAAAATACTATGAATATGTCAAAGAACGCAATATATGACCAACTAATTTCTGAATATGGAGAAAAATTTACTGCTGAAGAAGCACAATATGCTATTGATAATTTACAATAAAGGAAAAGAAAATAAAATGAAAAAATGGTATTTTTGTCCTTTTTGCAATAAAAAAATAGTAAAATACAGTAAAGACGCTGAATGCAAAGGCGTCTTTTTATTATGCAAAAAATGTGGCAAACAAGTAGAAATAAAAATAAATAAAAAATAGTCTTCAAACTGAGCCAATGAGCCTGACTAGAAAGGAAAAAATAAGATGGCAGATGGCTCAGTTACAATTGAAGTAGAATTAACTAAAGAACAGATAGAACAAGGATTGAAATCGTTAAAAACTGATTTAGATAGTTTGTCAAAGTCAAGTAAGAGCATAGACAAATTATCTAAAGGTTTTAGTTCTGTTGGAAAAGTTGCAAGTAAAGCTGGAAATGCATTAACAGTAGGTTTAACTACTCCTTTAATTGCATTAGGAACTGCAGGAGTTAAATACAATGCTCAAATGGAAGATTTCCAAGCAAATTTGACAACATTGTTAGGTAGTGCAGATAAAGCAAGTGAAATGTTAAACACTTTAAAGCAAATGGCAAATACAACTCCTTTCGAAACATCAGATTTATTGCAAGCTACACAAATGATGTTAGGATTTGGGTTACAAGCAGACAAAACCACGGGATATTTACAGACTCTTGGGGACATTTCAATGGGAAACAGTGAGAAGCTTATGAGTTTAACAAGAGCTTTTTCACAAATTGGTGCATCAGGAAAAGCTACAATGGAAGATATAAATCAAATGATAGATGCAGGATTTAACCCATTACAAATAATATCTGAACAAACTGGAAAGTCTATGGCAGATTTAAGAGACGAAGTTTCTGAAGGAAAAATATCTTTTGAAGACATAGCAGGAGCAATGCAAACAGCTACATCTGAAGGTGGAAGATATTATCAAGCAATGGATAAAGCTTCTCAAACTATGAATGGAAAAATGTCAACTGCTATGGATGCCTTAAAAACAGCTTTAGGTAATGTAACACAAAGTTTATTACCCATTGTTACAAAAGTAGTTGAAAAAGTAACTGAATGGGCAAATGCATTTTCAAACTTAGACCAAGGAACACAAGAAACAATATTAAAAATTGCTGGTATAGTTGCAGCTGCAGGACCTGTACTTAAAATAATAGGAGGAATTTCTGGTGGTATAGGAAAACTTATAGATGTTGGAGGTAAAATTAGTACAGCATTTACAACAGGAAGTAAATCTGTAAAATTACTGGGTTCTGCTTTTAGTTTTTTAACTAGTCCAATAGGAATAGTTATAGGAATAATTGGAGCAATTGTTGGAGCTATAGTATATTTATGGAATACAAACGAAGGCTTTAGAAATGCTATTATAAGTGCTTGGCAAGCAATATGTAATTTCTTTAGTTCAATACCTGGATTTTTTCAAAGTTTATGGGAAAATATCAAAAATTTCTTTATAAATGGATGGAACTCAATAGTTGCATTTTTTACAGAAACGATACCAGCTTGGATACAAAGTATTATTACTTGGTTCCAACAGTTACCATATAATTTAGGATTATTAGTCGGCCAAATGGTTGGACATTTAATACAGTTTGGTGTAAATGCTTGGAATTGGGTTACAACAGAATTACCTAAAATCATCTTAGGTATAGTACAGTGGTTTATGGAACTTCCAGGTAGAATATGGAATTGGTTATTAGAGACTGTAGTGAAGATAAATCAATGGGGAGTTGAAATGTGGAATAAAGCAACAACAGCAGTTTCTAATATGATTAATTCTGTTGTAAATTGGTTTAAAGAGCTACCGGGTAGAATATGGAATTGGTTAGTAGAAACGGTAGTAAAAGTTAACCAATGGGGCATTGATATGATAAATAAAGGGAAACAAGCTGCTAGTGATTTAGTAACTAATATAGTTGATACAATTAAAAATTTACCAAGTAAAATGCTAGAAATAGGTAAAAATATAGTACAAGGAATCTGGGATGGTATTACTGGTATGGTATCTTGGCTTAAAGATAAAATTTCTGGATTCCTAGGAGGAATAGTCGATGGTGTTAAAGGCGTTTTAGGAATACATTCTCCTTCCAAAGTGTTTAACAAAGAAGTTGGACGATTTATGGCTATGGGAATTGGAGAAGGCTTTGAAGATAACTTAGACAAAGTATATAGACAAATGCAATCTGCAGTAGACTTTGAAACACAAAAATTAAGTGCTAATTTAAGTACAACAGCAACTAATAATAAATTATTCACAGCAAATATTTTAATGAAACCTAGCGATATTTATTTAGATAGTACAAAAGTAGGTAGAGCAATAACACCTGCTGTAACAAAAACACTAAGAGGGGCAGGTGCTTATTAATTATGATAGCAAGATGGAATAATAAAAATTATAGAATAATTGATAGTATAGAAATAAAAAAGTCTAGTAGAGAGGTTACATATACAGACCTTAATCTAGACTTTTCTAAATGTACTATGGAGGATTTACCTTATGCACAGCAAGAAGTACAAATAATAGATAAAGATGGAAAACTTAAGTTTACTGGTTTTGTGTCTAAGTATAAATTACCAGAGCTTAAGAAAATAATTACTACAGAAAAAGAGCTTAATTTAAGCTTATATACTCCAAGACAAATGACAACAATTAGAACAGTAACAATTATGAGAACAGCAATGTTAAGTGAAATTATTACACAAGTGTTAATGCCGCTTTATCAAGATGGTTTTGTATTAAAAACATTAAATATAGAGGACAAATCTGTAACGTTAAAATTAATAAGTAAAACTGTAGAAGAGGTACTTAATTACTTATCTAATAAATATAGTCTTTATTGGAATATAAACGAATTTAAAGAAATAGAAATAGATGATATTAATTATTTATTTAATAAAGTGCCTAAAAAAACTATTAATATAAATAACTATAAGCAACAAATAAATGGTTTCTTAAGCATATCCCCAACTGTAGAAAATTTAGATTATGCAAATATTATAAATATTAAAAATGCAAGAATTTTCTATGATAATACACAGAAAGTTAATGTAACACTAAAAAATGGAGATAGAATAGATTTTGAAAATCCAATTGATATAAGTTTAGGAACAGCAGAAAGAATAGTTGGAGAATTAGCAGTTAATCAAACGACAACATGTACAAATTTAGAGCTAATATATAATGATTCTTCCCAAGCATATGTAGTATGTGGATTTAATGTAGATGGTGAAGTTCAAGATGGACTTAATATGAAGGATATTGCAACAGACGATAGTACAGGTGCTTTATTTGTTCTTACAATGGATAGTACGTTTAAAAATTTAGCAACAGGTATTACATATAAAGGAGAAAATGAAATAACAGTAAATTCTATTAGAAGCCAAACTTTTTTGAAATATGCAAATATGAGATTAATAAATTGGCAAGAGATAGAACAAAACGAAGGTAAAATAACAACTTCTGGACAAATAGAAAAAATATTAGATGTAGAAAATGGTTGGTTTACTGTTCAAGAGTTGATAGATTATATAAGAAATACATTTATTATTAATAATAAATATACAAATCAGGTCACATTAAAATATGATAAAGAAAACGATATAGAAATAGGAGATAGAATAGATATAAACCTTCCAGAATATTTTACGGAAGGTATTTTTATTGTAACAGCGATAAATGAAAGCAAAGAAGCTAATAATCCAACCAATTACTCTGTAGAACTTAGAAATACAAACTTATTAGAAAATTATATAGATCTATTTAGAAATAGCTCTGATACAGAAGAACAAGACAGCCAAATTGAAACAGAATACGTTGTAGAATACTCTGGCGAAGAAAAGATAAACGAGATATATGAAATCGAAATGAATGAAGACTACAACGATACATTAAATACGATTTTAAGAGGTTAATGCTATGAAGATAAAGAATTTAGAAGTAAGTATAAAAGTAGGTAATAAGCAACATAAATTTACCAATTTAATATTAAATAAATATTTAGATTTATTTGCAGATAGCTTTTTAGAATTTAAAGATAAAAATTTAGACTTCTGCTGTGTTAACCTAACAAACGAAAAAACACTTGTAACAGCAGAAAGTACAAAGATGCCATTTGATACAATATTAGAATTTAATTCTGCAGAAAAAAGTGAACTGTTAACAGAGAATACAGTAATAAATAAATATAACTACGAAAGTCCATTGGCTGGATATCAACCTTTGAGTAGTTACATAGGTCAATATATAAAGCAAATTGGATTTGGAATTTATGATTATGAAGCAAAGAAATTTGAGTTATATGCGTATTTAGATGTAAGCAAATATAATATAGTTGTTCAAGAAGGACAACCTATTATAATAAGCCGAATGGATAAGGTTTCCACTGACATGAATTTCTGGAGTAATGCTAATGCTGTAAAGTGTCCATACCACCTTACAACTAAAGGATTATTAGAAGTAAATGGATATGAATATGATACAGTAATACCAAAGCTTTATAGTATAGGATTTGGAGCATTACCATATAAATTTACAGATGAGTATTTAGTAGAAGATTTGGATATATCTAAAACTGGAGTGGGAGAAATAACCATAAACAATGTATTGAATAATTATGCAAAAAATGACCTATTTCCTCGAGAAGATTTATATCCAAGAGTAGATTTGTATCCACAAGAAGGAACAGCTAATTTATTAATTTACAAGTTTAAATTATTTAGAAAAGTATTTACAGACCCAGAGCAACCTCCAACGTTGCAAGATACGGGTCTTTTTTATGTGCAATATAAACAATTAGAACGATTTGGACAGATTATAAAATTGAAAATCCGTTATGAAAGAGGTTAAAAAATGAAATTAAACAAAGTAAACTTTACTAATAATCAATATCCTGGAATTTCTAAAGAAACATTAGAAGCTTTACAGGAAAACATAGATGAAGCAATAAATACAATTCCATTAATGAAAGTTAGAATTAATAGACAAGATATAAAAACGGATGGAACATATGGAAGTACAACTGTACCACTTAATGCAGTAGAAATAAATAATGATAATCTTGATAATTATTTAATAAAAGAAAATAACGAAATAGTTATAGGAGATGATGTAAATCTTGTAGAAGTAGTTCTATTTACAAGAGGTTTAGGTTTTTATGGAGGTAGTGGAGATAAAGAATTAATGATTGTGAAAAATGGACAAAAAATAGATGGATATTATCAACAAGCTACCACGGGTTGGTGGGGAATAGCTATTCCAACAGCAATCTCAGTAAGCAAGGGAGACCGTTTAAGTGTTGTATTGCAAAGTCAAGCAGAAGGAACAACGGAAATACTAGAAGGCTATTTACAAGTAAAAGTTTTAAAATAGGAGGGTATAGAAATGGCTGAAAAAATACAATATGGCAATAAAGCCCCATATCAAACTTTACCAGATATTCCAGAGCAAAATAAAACAACAGCAGAGAATATGAATGAAATAAAAGAGGTAGTAAACAACAATGCCACAGAATTAGATAATGCGAAAGATAAAGTTGAGGAACTAGACAAAAAAATGAATATAGTCGTTGCTCCTGCTCTAACATACAGAGGTTCTGTAACAAATTATAGTGATTTAAGCACAATAACAAATCCTAATCCTGGAGATATATATTCTGTTTCAAGTGAAAATAAGAATTATGCATACGGAGATGAAGGATGGAATGAATATACTCCACAAATAGATTTAACAGAGATTAATGCTCAAATTCAAAACTTACAAATACAAATAAATAATATTCCGACTATAACTAATAAGATTACGTCTTTAGTTACAGAAGAAGAAATTCAACAAAACACAAACTATGAAGTTTCAGAATATATTTTAGGAAATAACTCTATAGAAATCTATTTTGAAGGATGTAAATTAATCAAGGATGAAAATTACATAGAAGCAGATGAAACACATATTCAATTCAAAGATTGGAATGTACCAATCGGTAGCCACTTAGAAATAATAGTAAGAAAAGAGGAAGAATAATGAGCGAACCAAAAATCTTAGAATTAGAAAAGAAATTAAATAAAATGCACGATATAATAGCTGTTGGATTTAGTGCAGATTTTTCGATAACTAGTTCGAATTGGCAACAAAAGAGTTTGATTTTTGATAAAACTATTAAGAAAATAGGAAATGATTTAACTTTAGAAAGTGGAAAAGTAAAAATAGGAGCAGGAGTTAAAGTTGTAAAAGTTAGTTTTCAAGGACTAGTAAATGCGTTGGCCAACGATACATTTTACGATATACAGATAAGAAAAAATTCTACATATATTACAAGCTGTTCTGGGAGAAAAACAGGAGACCCTCAAAGTTGGTCTTTTGGGATATCTCCTGTTGTTATCGAAGTTACAGAAGGAGATATAATAGAAATGTCTGCTTTTGTAACTTCTGCAACTTTTGTAGCTAATAATGCAACACAATTTCTTGTAGAGATAATTGAATATGAAGATTAGAAAGTATAGGAGGACATTAATAAGCTTATTCTTAATAAGGTTCTTTAATTTATTTATATAGGAGAAAAAAGATGAATGAAATTATAAACGTAATAACAAGTTATCTTATTCCAACTATTTTAGGTGGAATATTAGGTTTTATTTCTACTAAATTAAAAAAGAACAAAAAGAAAGATTTAGCAATAGAACAAGGTGTACAAGCATTATTAAGAAATGAAATAATAAGAAGATATAGAGAGTTTGAAAGTAAGGGGGAAATCTCTATACTAGATAAGGAAAATTTAGAAGAAATGTTTGAACAATATAAAAATTTAGGTGGAAATGGAACAGTTAAGAAGATGATGGACGAATTATTAGAGTTAAAAACTAAAATAATTAGATAGGAGGAAATTATAATGAACAACAAAGTATATGATGTATTAAAGTGGATAACACTAGTATTTTTACCAGCTTTTACAACTTTAGTTGGTGTAGTTTTAAATTGCTTTAATATAGGTTGTACAGAGATAGTTTTAACAATAATGACAGCTGTAACAACATTTTTAGGAGCAATTTTAGGAATTTCTAATATTAATTATAATAAGAAATAAGGAGGAATAGTATATGTTAAAAGGAATTGACATTTCAAAGTGGCAAGCAGGAATAGATTTAAATAAAATTAATTGTGATTTTGTAATAATTAAAGCGACAGAAGGAAAAAGTTATGTAGATCCATCATGTGATATATTTTTTCAAAAAGCGCTAAATTTAAATAAAAAACTAGGAATATATCATTTTGCTAATAATTCTGATAATACAGCTGAACAAGAAGCTGATTGGTTTATCAAAAATACAAAAGGATATATAGGAAAAGCAATACCAATTTTAGACTTTGAAGATAAAGGAGCTACACATGATGTAGCGTGGGCAAAAAAATGGCTAGATAGAGTAGCAGAAGCATATGGTTGTAAACCTTTAATATATATGTCAGAATCTGTTGTAAATAGCTATGACTGGTCTAGTGTAGCTAATGCTAATTATGGATTATGGGTTGCTAAATATCGAGATAATAATGCAGATTATAATTATGATATGTCTAATGCGGGAAGAAATCCAGCAGTAAGACATTGGAAATTTTATGCATTATGGCAATGGACAAGTTCTGGAAGATTAGATGGCTATAATGGTAATTTAGATTGTAATGTTTTTTATGGTGACAAAGAAGCTTGGGATAAATATATAGGAAATGAAATACCACCACATGAAGAAAACAATACAGATACAGTTGTAACTCCACCTGTTGAAAGTTCAACAGTATCATATGAAGTACAAAATGGAGACAATTTAACAAAAATTGCTAAGAAATATGGAACTACAGTAGATGAAATAGTTAGACTTAATAATATTAGTGATCCTAACTTAATATATGTAGGACAATATCTAGTAATTCCAACTACTTCAAACGCTCAAGTATCTACAGATAGTACATATGTAGTAAAGAGTGGAGATACTTTATCTGGAATAGCCAACAAATTTGGAACTACATATCAAAAACTTGCAGAAATAAATGGAATATCTAATCCAAACATTATATATCCAGGCCAAGTTTTAAAAATAAATGGAACTACTGCAAACTCTACTAAAACTTATACGGTACAAAGTGGAGATAATCTAACAAAGATTGCAAAACAATTTAATACAACTGTAGATAGCTTAGTTTCTAAAAACGGAATAAAGGATAAAAATAAAATATACGTTGGACAAGTATTAAAAATATAAAAAGGAGAAGAGGTCTAGTGTAACGCTACACCTCTTTTTTTTATATAAAAAATATGATAAAATAAGTACAGTTTGTTACTAATTTGTTACTAATTAGGTAAAATTAGATAGTGTTAGATGTGATTATAAAAATAGAGATAAACATAGAGTAACAACGTATACATTGAAAATAGTATATTTACAAAAGATGTGAAAAATTGAAAAAATCTGACCGGTCGGACTAATTAAAAATAAGCTAAAAAACAGTAAAATATTATATAGACTTTATATAGGGAGTAGATATGAGCAATATACAAATAATTTCAAGCGGAAAATATATTCCTGAAATAAAAATAACAAATGAAGAATTAGAAAAAAAATATCAAGTAGAAGAAAATTATATTTTTAAAAGAACAGGAATAAAGCAAAGATTTTATGCTAATGAAGAAATAGAGCAATTAGCAATTAAAGCTTCAAAAGAAGCTCTACAAAATATAAAAGAAAATATAGATTTAATAATAGTAGCATCTATATCAGGAAGATGCCAAATGCCAAGTATATCTTACGAGATACAAAAATATTTTGATATAAAGAATTGTATATGTATGGATATTTTAGCAGGATGTGCAGGTTTTATAAATGCTTTAGATATAGCAAAGTTATATATAGATAGTAATAGAATAAATACTGCGTTAGTTGTAGGAGTAGAAAAATTATCAACACATATAGACAAGAATGATATAAATACAGAAATATTGCTTGCAGATGGTGCAGGAGCAATTGTTATAAAAAGATGTGATCAATCAAAACTATATGATTCATATATAGAAAGTAAAGGTCAAAAAGGTGAAATATTAACATGTGTAAATAATGAAAAAATATATATGGATGGTAAAGAAGTATATAAATATGCTGTTACAGATACAGTAAAAAATATGACCAAGCTTTTAGAAAAAAATGAAATAACTATGGAAGATATAACTTATGTAATTCCACATCAATCTAATAGAAGAATTTTGTCATCAATGGCAAACAAATTAAAACTTCAAAGTAACAAGATGTATTCTAATGTAGAAGAATATGGAAATACATTTTGCGCAAGTATTCCAATAGCACTAGATGATATGTTTAAACAAAATAAACTAACAGAAAATGATAAAGTTATTTTAATAGGATATGGCGGAGGTTTAAATACAGGAAGTATCTTATTAGAATTATAAGACAAAGGAAGGAAGATTGTAATGAAAATAGCTTTTATGTTTCCAGGTCAAGGATCACAAACTGTAGGAATGGGAAAAGATTTGTACGACAAGTATGAAGAAATAAGGGAAGTATATAAAAAAGCTTCAGAAATATCAGAAAAAGATATAGCAGAGTTAACATTTAATTCTACAATGGAAGAATTAAGTAAAACAGAAAATACACAACTTGCAATAGCAACAATGAGCTTAGGAATTTTAAAAATATTAGAAAATAAAGGAATAAAACCAGAAGTAACAGTAGGATTAAGCTTAGGAGAATATCCAGCATTAATAAGTGGAGGATATTTAAGTTTTGAAGATGGAATTACATTATTAAACACCCGTGGTTATTTAATGGGTAATAAGGTAGAACCAGGAAATTACAGTATGGCTGCAATAATCGGTTTAGAGAGTAAAATTATAGAACAAGTATGTGCAGAAATTGCAGCAAAAGGAATGTTTATTTCACCTGCAAATTATAATTATTCTGGTCAAACAGTAATTTCTGGAGACGAAGAAGCTATTAATTTAGCAATAGAAGCATTAAAAGAAAAAGGTGCAAAAAGAGCTTTAAAACTAGCAACAGGTGGTCCTTTCCATACAACAAAGTTAAACGAAGCAAAAGAACTATATACTGAAAAATTAAAAGAAGTAAAATTTAATACAGAAGCTCCAAAAGCAAAAGTAATAAAAAATCTAGATGGAACATTTTATAATGAAAA
>OIZW01000358.1_pt1 | contig 42173 bp, 37 predicted proteins | sample 1588581 | NCBI WGS metagenome assembly OIZW01 (sample SAMN03283266) | human gut metagenome | biome: human-associated habitat; material: feces | host: Homo sapiens | place: USA | collected 2013 | reverse complement strand
AAGCGTTCTGTCAAAACTCCGTCAATGGAATTCGTGTTGCTCACATGCTATCTTTTATTTTTTCTCTAAATACTCAATGACCTTCAACTCATACAATTTTATAATCTTTTGCTGTTAATGTAAAGTCCACTCCATTACTTACATATACTTTATTGTTTTTATCTACAAAAACAGCCTTTGCATTATATTTCTTTAACAATTTCTGACTTTTCTTTACTCCTAAACTGAAACATGCTGTAGATAGTCCGTCTGCGTTGAGTCCTGAATTGCAGATGATCGTGCAGGATCTGATGTCTGTTTTTACACTGTATCCTGTTTTGGAATCTAAGATATGGAAGTAGCGTTTGCCTGTCTTTTTATCTGTAAATGTTTTTTCATAATCTCCAGATGTTGAAATGCTTGTGCCGCTTTTGACTTTGATCCCTCCTAGAACTTCTCCGTCTTTGCCGTTTGGATCTTGGATCCCTACGTTCCAGTCGAAGCCGTCAGATTTTTCTCCGTAAACTGCAATGCTTCCTCCTAGAGCTACCATGGCTCCTGTGATTTCTTTGTCTTTTTTGATCATCTTGATGGCTTCGTCGGTTCCGATTCCTTTTCCATAGGCTCCAAGGTCTATCTTGGTATTTTTGTCGCATGCAAGGATTTCTCCGTTGTCTTTGACTGTGACATGCTGGCTGTTTTCTGACAGATCTCCGCTAATCGCTTTCTTGATCTTATTTGCATCTGGTACTTTGGGATCGCTTGATTCAAAATCCCAAAGTTTTGTTAATGCTCCAATCGTTGGATCTACCGTGTTTCTTCCGTCTGCATAGGAGTCCTGACTGATCTTGATCGCTTGTTGTAACCAGTTTTTAAGATTCCCTGTGACTTTTGTTTTTCCGTTGTTTTGTTCTAATTTCTGATTGATTTTTGAAACCTGGGAACTTTTTAATCTCCATGACAATTGTTGTTTTTCAAGTTTCTTTTCCATGTCGATGATCTTTTGTTCTGTCCCTTCCAGATCATCGCTTGTTCCATAAAGTGTAATGTTCGTTACAGTTCCCATTGCAAAATCTGTATGGCTGTATGATGTCGATTCCTTTTTGCATCCTGTCATCATAGATGGGATCATGCTGATGCACAAGATACTTGCGATCGTTTTTTTCAATGTAAGTCTCATATTCTTTACTTACCCCTTCTTTATAAATTTACATACTGCCATCCATACTCTTTGTAAGCTTTGATCTTTAATTTATTCTGACTAACATATTCTTGTAAGACTTTCTTTCTCTGATTTTGTGTGACAGAATCCTTCATCATCCTTATTGCAACATCAGGATATCCTTTACATAACTTCCAGATCGATCTCTCCAGAGATTCTCCATCTTCTGCGTATCTTGTCTTGGTTACTCGATAGCCGTCTTTTGTTTTCTTCAGATACATGACCCCTGGATAACTTCCACCAGAGTAGTTCTTTAACAGACTTCCATAACGATAATATGTTTCACTCCAGAAGTTCGCATAAACTTCTGCTCCGGATTTTGTTTCAACGATCTTATAAATATTCAGCATTGGGATTGTAACAAGTCCTTCTTCTTTATCTTCGTCAGATCTCTTTTTTGTCTCATCAAAGACTGCCTTGATCCTTAAGTCTTTCCCTGTATATTCGTATTCTGGAAGTTTGGTATTAAGTTTTATTTTGTCGGATGTTTTAAGATCTACCATTTCACTTTGTATGTCTGGCTGGTTTTCTTTTCCTGATAAAGTATATAGTTTTAGGCCGTCTTTGTCTACCACTAACACCGATTGTTTTCTGATTCCTTTGGAATCTTTCCACTGATATGCATACTTACTTGATGAGACATCCATTGCACGGATCTTATCTCCGATCTTTCCAGGTATGCTGTCCGATTCTTTTTGTGTATGTTTATGATCTTTGATGATCGTCTGATACAATTTGTCTTTTTCACTGATCTGTTTGGATGGCGTGATTTTTGCAAATTTCATGTTATCACACCGTTTGAGCGAATATGCATAAATATTTCCGTTTACTTTTCCTTGTAATTGATTGTAAATGATCATCCATTTCTGATCTTTTGACACCTTTATAGCCGTCTCAAGTCCTGGATTTTCTTCATCTCCTTCACTGTAGAAATGATCACATCCGATTTTGTCAAGATCTACCGCAGCAATGACTTTCTTCTTTGTTCTATCATAGATCACACTTCCAACAGAGTCTGAAAATACGGCAAGGTTATCTGAGCAATACGACAATTCTATTCCTTCATTCTGAAACAACCTATTATTTTTTGCCCTGTAAGAAAGCCAGGCACAGATCTGTGCTGCAGATGCTGACTGATCGCTTTTTTTGATCGTTGCATAGACTTCATTTTTCTGTGCCTGACTACTCTTACCCTTCCCACACCCTGTAAACAACGATGTTGCCATAACAGCACTCATCAATAGTAAAGTACCTTTTCCACACTTTCTCATCTTTGTTCCTCCTTATTCTCTTATTGTCTCCTATCTTATTGTTTTCAACTTTATTATACAAAGAAAAAGCATCAAAAAAGAAAACAAAATCTTAAGATTCTTCTACATAATTCTTAATGATTTTGTTTTCTTCTTGTATACATTATAATTCTATGATCTTGCCATCACAGATCGTATATTTTACTTTTCCTTTTAATTTCCATCCTGTAAATGGAGAGTTCGTTGCTTTGGATTTATATTCCTTGACTTCCCATTCTTCCTCTGGATCAAACAAGACAACATCCGCAGGTTTCCCTTCCTGCAATCTTCCTTGTTCCATATTATATAGTTTTGCTGGATTGATCGTCATCTTCTCCAGAAGCTGCATCATAGAAAGATATCCTTTCTCCACAAGTTCTGTGACTCCAAGTGCCAGCGATGTCTCGATTCCTGTAATGCCACTTGGTGCCTGATCTAATGGTTTGTCTTTCTCTTCTTTGGAGTGTGGGGCGTGGTCTGTCGCAATGATCTCGATCGTACCTTCCTGTAATCCTTTGATGATCCTCTGACGGTCTTCTTCTGTTCGCAGTGGCGGGTTCATTCTTGCCAGTGTTCCGTATTTTAATACGGCCTCTTCTGTCAACGTGAAATGGTGTGGAGACGCCTCTGCGTAAACATTCGCACCTTTTTCTTTGGCTTCTTTCACGTAATCTACCGCAACACCAGAGCTGATATGCTGAATATCGACTTTCGCTCCTGTTTTGACTGCTAATTCACAGTCTCTCTTTACCATCACGGCTTCTGCCAGGTAAGAAGCTCCACCATAATTTAACTGTTCGGAGACTTTTCCCTGGTTCACTCCTGGCTGTTTAATATATGCAGGATCTTCTTCATGAAGACTGATCGGTACATCTAATTCTTTGGCTTTCTTCATGGCTTCTTCTACGAGCTTCTCATCCATCAGTGGAATTCCATCGTCTGTAAATCCACGAACCCCTGCTTCATAGAGTGCATCCATGTCTGTTAATTCTTTTCCTTCAAATCCTTTGGACACAGCTGCTGCCTGCCATACTTTGATCGGAAGTTGTTCACATCTGTCTTCAATCTCTTTGTAAATATCCACAGAATCCACGACAGGCTTTGTATTTGCCATACATACTACCGTCGTAAATCCACCAGCTGCTGCCGCAGCAGAACCTGTCTGTAAATCTTCCTTATATGTAAATCCCGGATCGCGGAAATGTACATGTACATCGATCAATCCAGGGGCTGCGATCATCCCGGAAGCATCAATGACCTGTTCAATGCCAGAGACATCATCTACCTTACCGATCTGTCTGATCCTCTTCCCGTCTAATAAAATATCTGTTACCTGATCGAATCCGCTTTCTGGATCCATCACTCTTGCATTCTTAATTAAAATCATCTCTGCCTCCACGATCATATGTTTTATTTTACCTGTTCTTTCACTGCTTCAGCGACAGTTTCTAAATTATCTTGTGTCAGTTCTTTTTCTGATTTCACGACAATAACATAGTTATTTCCGCTCTTTGATGTGATCGTCCCAAATGCATTGTATGCTGTCTCATCATCAATTTCTTTTGTCATTGGTACAAACGCTACTTCTTCTGTCTCGATCGTATCTCCGATCTCGTAATTATGTCCTTTTTCTTCCAGTGCCATTACCTCATTAGAGATTGTTTCATCTAGATCTTCTTCCATGATCTCCTCAGATTTTCCTTCACACTGCTGAATGCTGACATTCATTCCATTGACTTCAAAACTGTGATCAGAGGCTTTGGTCGTGATCTTCTGTTTGATCGCAAATCCTCCTGCTACAGATAAGCAGATTCCTACAATGGCTAAAAACTTTTTGTTAAAAATAATTTTTCTCATGGTTCTATCCCTCCTTGAATACTGGCATTTTAGTCAGATATAGTATACCCTATTTTATAGATAAATTGCGAGCTATTTTTTTCTTAATTTTTTCTTTCCAAAAAATATTCCCTTTACCTGATAGAAAAGATTTTGTTTTTGTGTCTTCTCTTTTGGAGCAAGTCTTTTTGCTTCATTTAAAAAGTGGATCTGTGAATTCATATTATCTTCACGTTTTTTCTTAGTTGTATATTCTCCGTTGGAAAGCAGTACCTGTGCCTGAATGTTATCCTGCTTCATCACATTGATCATCTTCAGGATTCTTTGTTTTAACCTTGGATCATAGATTGGTGCTGCGACTTCAACTCTTCTTCTTGTATTCCTTGTCATCATATCCGCAGATGAAATATAAATCTCTGTATCATCTCCAACTCCAAATGCATAAATCCTTGAATGTTCCAGAAATCTTCCGACAATGCTTTCTACACGGATATTCTCTGTCTTCCCTGGGATTCCAGGACGAATACAGCAGATTCCACGAATCAGCAGAAATATCGGAACTCCTGCATTTGACGCCTTCGATAACTCATCGATGATCTTACGATCTGTTAAAGAGTTCATTTTCATAAAGATCCCACATGGCTGAAAGCTTTCTGCTTTCATTTTTTCACGTTCAATCCTTTTTATGATCCCATCCTGAAGACTTGATGGTGCCACAAGAAGATGTTTATACGTTCCTTGAAGATTAAATGTTGCCATATTGTGAAAGAAAACAGATGCATCATGTCCAATTTCTTCGGATGCTGTCATAAGGCTTAAATCTGTATATAATTTCGATGTACTTTCATTGTAATTTCCTGTTCCGATCTGTGTGATGTAATAAATTCCACGACTGTTTTTCTTCGTGATCAGACAAACTTTAGAATGAACTTTGTAATCTTCCATTCCATACATAACCTTACAACCAGCTTCTTCTAAGATTTCAGAATAATTGATGTTATTTTCTTCATCAAATCTTGCCCTAAGTTCCATCAATACAAGAACTTCTTTTCCATTTTCCGCTGCCTCACATAGATATTTGACGATCCTTGCCTGCCTTGCCAAACGATAAATGGTGATCTTGATAGAAAGAGTTTCTTTATCCTTTGCACTTTCTTTCAATAATTCAATAAATGTATCCATGCTGTCAAACGGAAAAGATAATAATTTATCTTCCTCAAGAATCTGTTTTGTCACACTGACTCCTGGAATAAAATCTCTGTTTAACGCTGGTACAAATGGACGATAGCATCCATTTTTTCTCTCTTCTTTTGATACTTTATCCGTCAGCTTGTAAACATATTTTAAATCCAACGGCGCCTGGCTTTTAAAGATGTCCTGTTCTGAAATATTTAAACGTTCTGAGAGGTATTTTTTAATCTCTTTATGACGATTGCCCTCAATTTCTAAGCGAACTGGTTTTAATCTGGCCCTCATCTTAATGACCTTCTTCATATGTGTACGATAATCATCCGTTGATTCATAAATCTCATCATCTGGATTGATATCAGCACTTCTTGTAATACATAAAACTGCCTTTTCTTCTACCGTATAATTCTCAAATAATTCATCGCAGAAATACAAAATGATGTCTTCTAAAAGTACGTATCTTCTTCCTTCCCCCGGCAGAAAGATCATACGCTCCACATCTTTTAGAAGTCCAATGATCCCAAAAGAGATCTTTTCTTTCTTCTTTAAGATCAATCCGATCTGCAATACTTTATTCGGAATATGAGGAAATGGATGCTGTTTCCCGATCACAATCGGAGAAAGTACTGGCAGTATCATCGCCTCATAATATGTCTTTAATTTTTTCTTTTCCTCTTTTTCTAATTCCTCGATCTGACAGCGTTTGATCTTCTTGTCTGCTAGTTCTCTGGATACTTTTGCAAAGATCTTATCTCTTAATTCATACAGTGGTCTGACATGTTTTGCGATCTCATCTAACTGTTCTTCTGGGGTCAGATCCGAACGGATATCTCTGTGATTATCATGGATCAGACTCATTTCATGAATGCTGCCCACTCTGACCATAAAAAATTCATCCAGATTGTTCGTAAATATCTCTAAAAATTTCAGACGTTCAAAAATAGGAACGTTTTTTTTATCTGCTTCTCTTAAAACACGCTCATTAAATTTCAACCAGGATAATTCCCTGTCCTGTGTGTAAGAAAAATCATAGTTTTTGTTCATCATCCTGCCCTCCATCATTCATTCTATTTCCTATGAAAAAATCCGGAGAGATATTGATATTCCCCCGGATTCTCATTCTTATTAATATGCAAATTTTTCTGCAAAATATGCTTTCAGATCTTCAATCTTAACACGTTCCTGTTCCATTGTGTCACGGTCACGAACTGTAACAGCTCCATCTTCTAAAGAATCGAAATCGAATGTTACACAGTAAGGTGTTCCGATCTCATCCTGTCTTCTATAACGCTTACCAATATTACCACGTTCGTCGAATTCACAGTTATATTCTTTCGCTAATTCTTCATAAACCTTCATAGCACCATCGCTTAACTTCTTAGATAATGGTAAGATACCGATCTTAACAGGTGCTAATGCTGGATGGAAATGAAGAACTGTTCTTGTATCTCCGCCTTCTAATTCTTCTTCATCATATGCAGAGCATAAGAATGCAAGTGTTACACGGTCTGCTCCAAGAGAAGGTTCGATCACATATGGGATGTAACGTTCTTTGTTCACATCGTCAAAATATGTTAAATCTTCACCAGATGTATTCTGATGCTGAGTTAAGTCATAATCTGTACGGTCTGCGATGCCCCATAATTCACCCCATCCGAATGGGAACATAAATTCAATGTCGGATGTTGCTTTAGAATAGTGAGATAACTCTTCTTTCTCGTGGTCACGCACTCTCATCTCATCTTCTTTGATTCCAAGTGTCTGTAACCAGTTGATGCAGTAATTCTTCCAATATTCAAACCATTCTAAATCTTTGTCTGGTTCACAGAAGAATTCTAATTCCATCTGTTCGAACTCACGAGTACGGAATGTGAAGTTTCCTGGTGTGATCTCGTTACGGAAAGATTTACCGATCTGTCCGATTCCAAATGGGATCTTCTTTCTTGATGTTCTCTGAACATTCTTGAAGTTTACAAAAATTCCCTGTGCTGTCTCAGGACGTAAGTAAACTGTATTCTTCGCATCTTCTGTAACACCCTGAAATGTCTTGAACATCAGGTTGAACTGACGGATCTCTGTAAAGTTCTTCTTTCCACAAGTTGGGCATACAACATCATGCTCATTGATGAAGCTTTCCATCTCTTCTTTGGACCATGCATCCACAGATCCTTCGATCTCCATTCCATGTTCCTGCATATAATCTTCGATCAGTTTATCTGCACGGAAACGTTCATGACATTCTTTACAATCCATTAATGGATCTGAGAAGTTACCAAGATGTCCTGATGCAACCCATGTCTGAGGGTTCATTAAGATTGCAGCATCAATTCCTACATTATATGGACTTTCCTGAATAAACTTCTTCCACCATGCTTTCTTTACATTGTTCTTAAGTTCTACACCAAGGTTTCCATAGTCCCATGTATTAGCAAGTCCTCCATAAATTTCTGAACCGCTGTATACAAATCCACGTACCTTGGCAAGGTTAACGATTTTCTCCATTGATAATTTCATAATAGCCTTTACCTCTTCAAATTTTTGTATTATTATAATATTGTATCTTGTAATAAGTAATTTTTCAAGGTATATTTCAAAAGCATCACACTTGAAAATATATCAAATATACTGAATGAATATTACTTTTTATATTTTTTTATATTATAATACTTAATGTTATTATATGAGATATGAAGAAAGGGAATTTATAACCATGTATCAAATTGACTATACCAATGTTGGTAAAAGAATGAAAACTCTGCGTAAGCAGGCAGGGTACACTCAAGAACAGATCGCTGATGCACTCGATGTAACAGTTGCATTCATCAGCAACATTGAAAATGACCGCGTAAAGATGAACCTTCGTGTACTATCTTATTACGCAAAACTTCTGAATGTATCTATTGATTATCTTCTTCGTCCAGAATCAGATGAGAATGGTGAAAAAGATGATGTACTGAACAAAGAAATTCTTCGTCTATTGGAAAAATTCTCTACCGACGACAAAGAAAAATTTGTTAAAGTTCTTCGCATTTTATGCAAATAGATTACATATCTCAGATATAAAAAGAGCCGTATGACCGGCTCTTTTTTTATTCACTCTTTTTCGTTAAAATCTGATCTTATAAAAATGACAAAGATTTAAATTCATGATTCACATGATAACGCATATATTCGCGAATGATCTTTTTTAATTCCCATAAAACATCCGCACTGACTTTAAAGGTATAAAGCCTCTCGATCGAACTGTAAAGAATGTACTGAAGTGTATATAATGTTGCAGGACTTACTTTCACTTTCCCATGTTCACATTTGTTACATACCACTCCACTTTCTCTTGCATCAAACCAGATCAGATCTTCCCTGCTCCCACATTTTACACATCTGGATGCTTCGATTCCGATTCCATATAATGCAAGGATCTTAATCTCATAAATACAGCGGACCAATTCAATATCAATCGTCTTTTTTTCTAATGCACGCAGTGTCTGATAGAGTAATTTTAAGATCTCTAACTCATCGTTATTCTCCCTTGTCAGGTAGGATGCAAGTTCACAAAAATAACTCGCATAATAAATGAGATCCAGGTCTTTTTTCAGAGTATCAAAATAATTCTCAACCCCTGCCCACATCAGATTAAAAGAATTTTTTCCCTCATATAAAGAAAACTCTCCAAACGTAAATGGCTGACAGGCTGCCGCATACTGACTGGTTGCTTTTTTAGCACCTCTTGCAAATGCCGAGATCCTTCCACGTTCTTTTGTAAGAAGCACGATCCGCTTATCATACTCCCCAATATTGCCAGCCTGTAAGACCATTCCCGTCACTTTGATCTCTTGTGACATCTTTATACTTCTTTCTTATCATATCCATAGTTCTTAAGCAGCATATCGCTGTCTCTCCAGTCTTTCTTGACTTTAACCCATAACTGAAGATTTACTTTCATATCCAGAAGATTTTCCATCTCGATCCTTGCCTGTGTACCGATCTTCTTAAGCATAGATCCCTGCTTTCCGATAATGATCCCTTTATGAGAATCTCTCTCGCATACGATCGTTGCATCGATGTCCACGATATGTCCATGACGTCTGACTTTCATCGCATCAATGACAACAGCGATCCCATGCGGGATCTCCTGACTTAACAGACGAAGAGCTTTCTCACGGATCAATTCCGCACAGATTTGTCTCTCTGGCTGATCTGTGATCGTATCTTCATCAAAGTACATTGGACCTTCATCTAAATATTTGTAAATACTGTCGATGACATCATCCGTATTCTTGCCTTTCAATGCAGATACCGGGATGATCTCTGCAAATTCACATACATCTTTGTATGTATCAATCGCTTCTAAGATGTCTTTTTCTTCTACTGTATCAATCTTGTTGATGACTAAAATGATCGGTGTTTTGATCTTAGATAACTGTTCAATGATATATTTTTCACCACCACCGATGAACGTACTTGGTTCTACTAACCAAAGTACGACATCGACTTCATTTAATGTGCGTTCTGCAACTTGTAACATATAGTTTCCAAGTTTATTTTTCGCCTTGTTGATCCCTGGTGTATCAAGGAAGATGATCTGCCCTCTTTCATCGGTGTACACTGTCTGGATACGATTTCTTGTTGTCTGCGGTTTGCTTGATGTAATCGCGATCTTCTGTCCGATCAGACGGTTCATTAATGTTGACTTTCCAACGTTTGGTCGTCCGATAAATGTTACAAAACCGGATTTAAATTCATTTGCCATAAATTGTCCTTTCCCTGTTTTCTCTATAGTACATGTTTTACTTCATCAAAATATTCTTTATTCTGATCGATCTTCTCTTCATTTCCAATACAGCAGCGGTTTCCTGCTTCTACTACTGCTTTAACGATCGGTGCTAACGCTCTGATATCTTCCTGTGTACAGGATAATACCTGATCTCTGACCTTCTGAAGATCAGCTTCTGTCTTGTCTAAGAAATATGCATGAAAACTTCTTGCCCCCATATCAACAGCTTCCATTGGCATATCCATGCTTCCGATCGTTCCAATGATATATTTCTTCATATCACGATCATCTGCATCAAAATCTACCACATAATCTGCTGCCTCGTCGTATACTTTATAAGATTCAGAAAGGTTTGGATCACGGTATGTCACAAACATAGAATCTCCCTGATCTGAGAAACTGCACATGCATCCATACGCACCACCTTTGACACGGATCTGAATCCACAGATATTCATAGGAGAAGATCATCTGAAGCACTTTTAACGCTCCTGTATACTCAAGTCCTGCATCCTTAAAGTTTCCAGCGCATGCCACATACTGAACACCACCTGCAGTTGCAAATCCTTCATTGCTCTTTGTGCATGTAACTTTGACTTTCTCACCTTGTTTCTGGTCTTCATATAATCCTTCGATAAAGCTTTCCACTTCTGCCTTCATGAACTCAGGTGCTTCTTCTTTTCCTGTATAACTGATCGTCATATTTTGTTTTTCAAAGATCATTTTTACAGCTTCTTTTAAACCATTGACGATATTGTCATATTCTTCATCGAAATCTTCATACCATTTCTTCACAGTCTCATACATCGTGATCCCCTGAATTGCTTCACGGTATGCTGCATATTCTGAGAAATAAGACATTGCACGGTTTGCCGCACTCTTGTGTCCTGTCTCTGTCAATGTGATCTTAAGGTTTGTATAAATCTGTCCGATGATCTCTTTTAGTCGTTTCTTATGATCTAATTTGCTTTCAAATGCCACTTCTTTTAATAGATCAAATGCTTTTTCGATATTAGAATAGAAGCATTTTGTCTTTAAGATAAACATTGGAAGAAATTCATGCACATCCGTTGGCATAACATCCATTGTTGCGCTGATGCCACCTGTCTCAATGCTGATCTCGTTTCCTAATTCCTGATAACTATAGTGTGTTGTATCAACGATCGTTAAGATCTCTGCTAAAAATGATGCATATGGCACGAGATCCATTGGCACATGACTCATATCAAATGCAAGCTTGACGTAAGCGATCTTGTTTGTAAAATACTGATGCCATAATACTTTCACACCACCAAGTTCAGATTCCACATTGGATAATGGTTTGACATCTTTTCTGATATCTTCAATGTCGATCACTGGAATCTTCTCTAATTCTTCTTTTGTAGATGCTTCTTCCTGTGATGCTTTTAACTGTTTCGTCTCTTCGACTAATTTCTTTACTTCTTCTTCGGATAAAGAATCTTTGTAAGCCTTTAATTTATCCACTTCTTCCTGATCTTTGATCTTCTGTAAGCCTTTCTTTGGCTTCATCACCACGATCGTTTTATGGTTATTATCGATCAGATATTCTTTGATCAGATTCTCAAAATAGCCATTCTCGATCTCTTCTCTTAACTGTTTGAAGATCTCATTTGTCTTGATATGGATAAATGGTTTCTCATCGTCATATAACCAGCTGTCGTACATCTGAAGTCCATACATCAATCCCTTTGGAAAACGTCCAAAGTTTGCTTCTCTGTATTTGAATTCATAGTAATTAAATGCTGCTAAAAGATTTCTTCTTGGAATTCCTTCTTTTGCGATCTTGGCTAAGTTCTTTTCTAAAATCTTAACAAATTCATCTTCCTGATCATCCCTTGCTTCCTGTGCGATCACAGAAAATACTGGCTGCATGATCCCATTATCATAAGAACTTTGAATATCTTTTCCAATCTGTGCATCCATCAAAGCTTTCTTCACTGGTGCTCCAGGTGCATCGAATAATACTCTGTTTAAGATTTCAAATCCTAAGTAAAGTTTTGCATCCAAGCTGTCTCCGATCACTGCATTGTAGGATAAATAAGTCTTTTCTTCTTCGGAGTCATTCTCCCCGACTGGATAATATTCTTCCACTCGTTTTACTTCTGTAAATGGTTCTTGTTTCTCCCATGATGAATCGATCTGTTTCTTATCGAAATCTTTTAAATAATGTTCATCGATAAATGTCAGGTATTCATCAACATCCATATCTCCATACAGATAAATATAGCTGTTGGATGGATGGTAATAAGTCTTGTGGAAATCAAGGAACATCTCATAAGTTAAATCTGGGATTGCCTTTGGATCTCCGCCTGATTCAAATCCATATGGTGTGTCTTCCAATAAAGACTTCTGAATGATACGTGCAAGCTGCTGGTCTGGAGATGAAAATACTCCTTTCATCTCGTTAAACACAACTCCATTATACGTCAGAGGAGCATCTTCGTTTAACAGATCATAATGCCATCCTTCCTGCTTTAGGATCTCTGGCTTCTTATAGATATTGGGATAAAATACAGCATCCAGATAAACATGCACCAGGTTAAAGAAATCTTTATCATTCTGGCTTGCAACCGGATAAACAGTCTTATCTGGATAAGTCATTGCATTTAAAAATGTATTCAGTGATCCTTTGACCAATTCCACAAATGGATCCTTCATTGGGAACTCTCTTGATCCGCAAAGTACAGAATGCTCTAAGATATGAGGAACTCCTGTATCATCTTTTGGTGGTGTACGGAATCCGATCTGGAATACCTTGTTATCATCTTCATTGGAGATCACAACCACTCTGGCTCCCGTCTTATCATGCTTTAAAATATATCCTGTTCCATTTAATTCTTCAATAGATTCTTGTTTGATGATCGTATATTTATTATTCATAAACCTTTAACAAAATCTCCTTTTTTCTATTCATTGATATCCTTTATGCTACTACAAATGGAACAGATTGAAAAGGGGGTCGGTTTGATTTTTGCATAAAAATACGGCACCGAAAGCTTATTCTCATGCTTTCGATGCCGCATTGATATTTTTTATCGTTTGATCGATCTTACTTTGGAAAAACTGCTGTATCTGTACTTGCCGGATACTTTTTTCATTGTGCGGACCTTAAAATAATATTTCTTTCCTTTTTTTAGTTTTCCTTTGGTATAAGATGATTTCTTAGAGGAAAGTGTTGCGATCTTTTTATATCCTGATTTCTTCTTTGTGGACATATAGATCTGGTATCCACTGACTCCTGAAACCTTCTTATATGTGATCTTGACCGCTTTCTTTCCACTCTTCCTTAAGCTCTTGATCGTTGTTGCTTTGGGTTTAACAACAACTGTTTTCTTTGCTGAACTGTATCCTGCATAAGTCCAGTTTCCGATCTTATAATTTAAATCAACTTTTTCTGAAATTCCAGGGATCACACCTTGTGTTGAATACTGCCACATATGATAACTTCCCTGATATGTACATTTGTTACTATGTTGTGCAATCCATTTTGGGTAATCAGAAAATACAGATGCTGTCAGTTTCGTTTCAAATAAGTATTTGTTACTGTAAACTGCGACATTTTTATATCCATAAGATTCCATCGTATTCAAAAATGTTTTTGCAATATTTCCGATCTGTGTGCTGCTTAACTGATTTAACATATCAGCTTCCATATCATAATAAATCGGATATGTTAAATTCTTTCCCTGTAAAAGTCTGACAACATGTTCTGCTTCGCTTTTTGCTTTCGCTGTTGTATCAGCTCCAGAATACAGGTAAGTTCCATAAGGGATCCCCAGTCTCTCACATTCACTGGAATTGTAGTCCCAATACTTATCATCTTTATCTGTTTGATTTACACCATATCCACATCGGATGATCGCATAATCTGCCAAAGCACTGTTCTTTACCTGTTCCCAATCGATCTTGCCCTGATGCGAACTTACATCAATTCCCTGCTGTGTTGCATTGGCTGGTTTCTCTGCACCCCAGACTTTGCATGTTGTCTGAAATATCATAAACACGCTGATCAGCAATAAGAGTACCCCAACAACCAATCCAGTAAACATTCCTAGTTTTTCACTTCTCTTCATTTTCATCTCTGCCTCCTAAGTATGATCGTTTCCTTATTTTTTCTTCCACATTTATCATATCATATTTTTTTCGGCAGAAAGTGAACATTTTCTTAATTTTTCTGTAAATTTATACACATCCCATCTTGATCATCTCTCTTTTCAGGCGTTTGATGATCTTTTTCTCCAGTCTTGATATGTAAGATTGTGAAATTCCAAGCATATCAGCGACTTCTTTCTGTGTTTTTTCTTTTCCTTCTTTTTGATTGATCCCAAACCTTAATTCAATGATCATTTTCTCGCGGTCCGTAAGGATCGTCATGGCTCTTGTCAGAAGTTTCTTATCTACTTCATGTTCTAAGTCCTTGTAAATGATATCTTCATCGGTTCCAAGGATATCGGATAATAATAATTCATTTCCATCCCAGTCTACATTTAATGGCTCATCGATGGAAACTTCCATTTTTGTCTTGTTATTTCTTCTTAAATACATCAAAATTTCATTTTCGATACATCTGGATGCATAAGTCGCAAGTTTGATCTTCTTTGCCGGGTTAAATGTATTGATCGCTTTGATCAGACCGATCGTACCAATCGAAATCAGATCTTCCACACCGATTCCCGTGTTGTCAAATTTCTTTGCTATGTATACAACCAATCGTAGATTTCTCTCGATCAGCATGCTTCTTGCCGTTTCTTCATTGACAGTTCCTAACATATGGATCATTTTCTGCTCCTCCGCTGTATCAAGCGGTGCTGGAAGTATCTCCGTTCCCCCAATATAATGAATCTCATTTCCTCTTCCAAAAAATGTCCTTCTTCCACTTACCAAGCTCAACTTTAACACAATCATTACCTCCCATTTTTGATCAGATCCGGATGTAGTAACATTTCGTAAGCTCCCCATTTGGAAAGGGATACTTTGGATATGGCGATCACTGCCTTTTTGTGTTCTATTATCCGGTCCTCTTTCGTGATTTTCATATCATTTGCCATCACTGCCGGCATCATCCCATGTTCCCTTCCAACACTTTGATATGGAATCATGCGGATGCCCTCTGCTTCCTGTTTTTCTATCATCTTGAACAACGGCTCATGAAAATACTTCAAAAATGTTTCTTCTTCCAGAATACATACTGGCATTTGACTGACTGGTTCATATAAGAAATTTCCTGTATCCAAGAATGCACAAACCTCTAATTTCTTATGCAAGATCGTAAATTCCACTTGATAAAAAGATTCTTTGTCGTGATTCATATCTTTTACGGCTGATACATACAAATACCTTACAAGCATGCAGCTGGCTGTCGCAAGGATCAGCCACGGCAGAATGATCTGGCTTTTTATCATTGTAAAGATTCCACCAGTAAATAAACTCAACACCAGAAGATACACGCTGTATTTCCATGCTTTTTTCATTGGAAATGCACAAGATATCTTTACCGTCATAACAATGGAAATGATCATCAATCCCAATTTCAGTCCATGATCTTCGTCATAAAGCTGAAGTATAAGACATCCTGAAAAACTTCCAAAGATGGATGCGGCAAATATTTTATAAAATTTCATCTTTTTATGTATGATCCATTCCAGTAATTTTAGCTGGAACACGACCATGATCCATTGTTCCAAAAACATTTCGATGAAATACATAATGCAATTATAGAAATTTTCTAAAAAATATTTTGTCATACCATGACGGTAACGCCCTGCAAGTTTTTACAGTTTCTGACGAAAACTTTCTTCTGTCTGCATCATCTGATAAAATAGAAGTTGAAATTTGTAGAAAAATACGATAAGAAAGGAAATTTTGAAATGACTCATGTGATTCATGAAATCCCTCCCGTATATGATGACCGATCAAAGATCCTGATTCTTGGTTCTTTTCCTTCTGTAAAGTCCAGAGAGGGACAGTTTTTTTATCATCATAAGCAAAACCGTTTCTGGAAGGTTCTTGCTGCAGTCTTTGGGGATACTCTGCCTGAAACGATCGAGGAGAAAAAAGAGTTTTTATTAAGACACAACATTGCCATCTGGGATGTGATCGCTTCCTGCGATATTGAAGGTTCCAGCGACAGCAGTATTAAAAATGCAGTGCCAAATGATTTTTCATTCATTTTAAAAACAGCCCCAATTCGCCAGATTTATACCAACGGTGGGACTGCTTATAAACTTTATCATAAATATTGTGAAAAAATGACTGGATTTGAAGCTGTGAAACTGCCTTCCACAAGCCCTGCGAATGCTTCTTATTCGTTAGAACGGCTGATCAGTCAGTGGAATCAGATTTCAAATACCTGACCTGCACCTGTGATATCTCTGACGATATCCTTCCATCTGCGCCCATCTTCACAGTTTAAATAATGATGGTTGATCTTGTAATGCTCAAAGCAATGCATTGGGAATACAACTTTACTGTCCGTATGTTCTAAGAAATAATTCATTCCCCAGCAATACTTATCTTCCTGTCTTGGATCAAGGAGCATAAATGCAAGATCGATCTTCTTTCCTTCCAGATATTTCATCTCATCCTGAAAGGTCTTCTTGTAATATTCATTATCTTCCTCTGGTTCTCCATTCCAATGCCACCAGTTAAGATCCCCTGCATGGTAGATTGTCTTTCCTTCCACTTTCACAAGAAATGCTACTCCCATGTCATTTGATCTTAAAGTTTCTATTTCGATTCCAGCAACTTCCTTTTTTTCATGTGCTTTCATAACGACTGCACCTTCGTTATCTTTGATATCATCAGAAAGAATATAATGAATATCTTTATACTGTTCTTTTAGTTTCCAGATTGCTGGATCATAATGATCGGCATGGCTGTGTGATGCAAAGACATAGAGAGTCTTACTGCCGTCAAATGACGGGATTTCTCCCTGATAGTAATCAAACAGCAGAACATTTTGTTCCATCTCAACCATAAAACCACTATGTTCAATAAATGTTACTTTCATTTCTGGTTATCCTCCAAAATCTTTTCCTTCATCTGCGGATCAAACTGTTCCTGTTTTAACATCTCAATCTCATATTTGTATGGCGGATAGGATTTCTTGCTGTCTTCCGCTTTAATGTATGGTGTTTCTAAAATCTTAGGTACCTGTTCGAAGTCTTTGTGATGTACGATGTGGTTTAACGTCTCAAATCCGATCGTTCCAAATCCAAGATTTTCATGACGGTCTTTTCCTGCACCGATCACATTCTTACTGTCATTGATATGAAAGACTGCGATCTGGTCTTTGCCGATCGTCTTATCAAACTGGTCAATGACATTTTCAAATCCTTCTCCAGACAGATCTAAGCCGCTGTCGCTCACATGACAAGTATCGAAGCAGACTCTTAATTTCTCTGGATATTTTACACCATCATAGATTCTTTTTAGTTCTTCAAACTCACGCCCGATCTCGCTTCCTTTTCCTGCCATTGTCTCCAGTGCGATATGAACCGGCATATCCTGATACATGACCTGATTTAATCCTTCGATGATACGATCAATTCCTTTGTCAACACCAGCTCCAACATGAGAACCTGGATGCAGGACCAACGTATGACTTCCCATAGCTTTGGTACGTTCTACTTCAACTTCTAAGAATTCCACTGCTAACTCAAACGTCTCAGGTTTCGTCGTATTCGCAAGATTGATGATATATGGTGCATGAACAACAAACGTTTCCATTCCATGTTCTTTCATTAATTTCGTTCCATCTTCAATTCTTAATTCCTCAATCTTTTTTCTTCTTGTATTCTGTGGTGCACCAGTGTACACCATAAAAGTATTCGCTCCATAAGATAATGCTTCTTTGACAGATCCTAGAAACATGTCCTTTCCTTTCATCCCTACATGAGAACCAATCAGCATAATTTTCCCTCCGATTAAAAATTTTTCTTCTTTTTTGTGTGTCATTCTGTTGCAGATTATACCGAAAATATGCTGTAAAATCCATATTTTGATACTTAATTTAATTTTTTTGAACTTTTTTTCGTTTTTTTATTGACACAAGTTCCATATAGTGATATCATAACGGTGTTGCGCAGTTGTGGCGGAATTGGCATACGCGCTAGACTAAGGATCTAGTCCGGGTTAACTGGGTAGGGGTTCAAGTCCCCTCAACTGCACTTAAGCCGATGTGGCGGAATTGGCAGACGCGCTGTGTTCAGGTCGCAGTGAGCTTACGTTCGTGCGAGTTCGAATCTCGCCATCGGCATACCGAAGTTTGTGACTTCGGTTTTTTTATTTCATACAATAACTACAAAAAGGAGTCCTCAGACTCCTTTTTTCTTTCGACTCTTTAATAAATTATCTGCTAAGGTTGATACAGTATTCACAATGATCTCCTGCTCTACCGTCTCACATTGTTCCATGATCAGATCCATCTTCTTGCTGTAAAAATATTTTTTCTGTTTCTTGCTGTAACTATCCACCAACAGTTCATCTATGGTAACACCTAGTGCATCTGCGATCAGCTTAAGTGCTGGCAGCGAAACGCTTACTGAAGCCGTCTCCACATTTGACATATGACTTAATGAAATATCTGCCATCTCGGCAAGTTGTTCCTGTGTTATATTTTCTTTTTTACGATATTCTTTAATTTTCGCTCCCAGAGCTTTATAATTAATGGGCTTCATAGCTCTCCACACTCCTTATATACTCTGATTTTATTATGAATCATTTTTTCAAATAACCGCCTGTGGCAATAGTTTCTATTGTAATGGACCGCTGGCCTTATTTCTGTTATGATAAAACCAACTAATTTATTGTTATCATTTATAAATAGGAGGTTTTTATGCATCTATTCATGAAATTTATTTTAGCACCTGTTCTTTTTGTTCTATCTGTTTTTGTGATCATACAAACTTATAGAAAATATAAGATCAAACATCTTTTGAAAAAATGGGAAAAGAAATATCACCCATTTCCATTGAAAAAGGAAGCCTGAGATTTAGGCTTCCTTTTTTTGATATGATGATTTGTTTGTATATTCTTGAAAACATTTCATCTTTTTATTTCTTAACACTATGCTTCTGCACTAAACCATGCAGAAGATTGTATTGATTAAATTCAGATCTCGCTCATGATCCTCTGCGTGATCTCATTCGCTTTTTCATAAATGTGAGCCGCATCTGTTCCAATAAAGAATTCGCCATCTTCATACAGAATCTTTCCTGCGACCATTGTCATCTTGACATTCTGCTTACTTCCACTGTATACCAGATTCTTTCTGATATTGTGGATTGGCTGCATATTTGGCTGATGCAGGTCGATCATTATAAGATCTGCCTGCTTTCCTTTGACTAACACATCACAGTCTGAAAGATTCATTGCTTTTGCACCGCCTGTTGTTGCCATCTTTAATACCTCTGCTGCATCAACTGCACTCGCATCATTTTCCCGGTATTTGGCAAGTGCTGTGACAAGAAACATCTCGCGAAACATATCAAGACAGTTATTGCTTGCAGGTCCATCCGTTCCGATTGCCAGATCAATATTTCGTTTTAACATCTCCTCGATCGGAGCGATCCCGCTTGCTAATTTTAGATTCGAGGCTGGGTTGGTGATCACAGAAATCTGATGTCTCTTTACGACATCAAGATCTTCTTCGCTCATATGAACACAGTGGTACAACCCTCCTCCATATTCAAACAGCCCTAGCTGTTCCATATATACCGTTGGTGTCATACCTGTTCTCTCGACGCACTGTGCCACTTCTGAGGCACTTTCTGAGTTGTGGGTATAGATAGGTGCATGGTACTTCTTAGAAAGCTCTGAGATGCCTTCTAAGATTTCTCTCTTGGTTGTATATTCTGCATGGAACCCCAGTTCATAACTGGTAAGTCCATCTTCTTTATGGTACTTCTCATACCAATTCTCTACTTCTTTCACAGACTGGGTAAAATCATTCACTGCGCCAATAACAGTCGTCCGAAAACCACAATCCTCAGATGCCTGGATCATCGTATCTGGTGTCAGATACATATCCGCATTGGCGGTGATCCCGCTTGTTAAATATTCCATGATGGCAAGTTTGGATAAATGATAGATATCATCCGGTGTTAACTTAGCTTCATATGGGAACACCTGATCATTTAACCAGGAAAGCAGCGGCATATCATCTGCATGAGATCTTAAAAATGTCATCGCGGAATGTGTATGGGCATTCTTAAATCCAGGCATGATCAGATTCCCTTTTGCATCAATCTGTCTCTCCCATGTGATCTTTGCCGCTTCTTCTTTATTCTCCGGTCCGACATACTGTATTTTATGATCTGAGATCCAAATCTCTCCATCAAAGATCTCTTGATCTTCCTGCATGGTTAAAATTCTTGCATGGTAGATTCTTATCATTTGATCACCTCTTATTTCTTCAAACTCTGCCCCATTCTACAGATACATTCTGTTACTAATTTCTGGAATTTTGGAGCTGCACGATCTGCACTTTGCTGAACCTCTTCGTGTGTCAGTGGTTTCTTACTGATTCCTGCAGCAGGATTCGCGATGCAGGAAATTCCACAGATCTTCATTCCCATATGATTTGCCGCGATCGCCTCACAGGCAGTACTCATTCCAACCGCATCTGCACCGATGGCTTTACACATCCTGATTTCTGCCGGGGATTCAAAATTAGGACCTGGAAGCTGGATGTAGGTTCCTTCTTTGAGGTCGATCTGCAGATGATCTGCACTTTTTCTGATCACTTCTTGTAATTCTTCATCATAAATATGACTCATATCCGGAAATCTTTCTCCAAATTCTTCGATATTCGGCCCAATTAATGGAGATGGTACAAAACTTGCGATCTGATCCGTGATCATCATAAAGTCACCCGCTTCAAACCCACGATGAATCCCACCGGATGCATTTGTCAAAAACAAGATCTCTGCTCCCATCATCTTCATCAGTCGAATCGGCAGTACAACATCACTCATGGAATATCCTTCATAATAGTGAACTCGTCCTTCCATGATCATTACTGGAATATCTTCTACGTAACCAAGTACAAATCTTCCTTTATGTCCCTGTACTGTAGAAACTGGAAATCCTTTGATCTCATGGTAATCGATCACAGTCTCAATCTTGATCTTCTCCGCATAATCTCCCAGGCCGGAACCTAAGACCAATGCGACCTGTGGTTTAAAATCTGTCATTTTCTTTACCTGTTTATAACATTCTTGTACTTTATCATATATTTTATTCATGTTATACATCTCCTTCCTGCCAGTTCTTTTTCTTACATTATGACACATTTTTGTACAAAATGAAATGCATTCCACACACATCCTATTGTTTACAAAAATTATAGTTCCCATTTCTTGCTTTCCATTCATTTGCAAGTTATACTTAAAGAAACCCCAATTTCCCTACAACAAGGAGTACTAATATGAAGTTAGCAATCGTTGATGATAATAAATTAGAACAAGAGCTAATTTTCAACACTCTTCGTACTTATGAACATGAAAGAAACATCTCCCTTGATATTTCTTCTTATAGTGATGGTAATTCTTTTTTGAATACCTATGTCCCTGGAGATTTTGATCTGATCTTTATGGATATTTATCTAAATGAACTGAATGGGATCGATATTATACGTAAGATCCGTCAGATGGATTCCAAAGTGATGATCGTATTTTTAACTACTAGCACAGAACATATTTTTGAAGCTGCCCCTTTTCATTTTTTTGATTATATTTTAAAGCCTTTTGAATCCACACAGATCTTTCACGTACTTGATGATGCTTTACAGCTTCTTCCTGATCAGGAGGCTGAATTATCTTTTGAATATTGTTCTTTTGATGTTCATTTTCCATTATCAAAGATTCAATATATTTACTCAAATAATCATGAGGTGATCATTCGTACAACGAATGGAACACATGCTTTCCGGCTTCCTTTTTATTCTGTCACAGATCATCTGGATGATTCAAGATTTCTTCAGTGCAACCGTGGAATCATGTTGAATATGGACTATATTAAGACAATGGAATCCGATTACTTCGAAATGACAGATTCAAAGTGTTTTCCGATTAAAACGAAAGGACGCAAGCAAATCCGAGAGCAGTATATCAAATACCAGTTTTTGAAACTTGAGGAGGCATGATCTTTTATGACTTTTTATGATATTTTTACATATTTATGTACATTTACAATCATCATTCCACTGGCAGTTTTTTGCCTGTTTCCAGTGATCGATCATCTAAAGACTCCGATCCGCCATCTGTTGATCAAAATCAGCCTTGTTTTTGTATGCTATTTTGTTCTGTTGATCATTCCGTATATGATCTTTCAACAGGATCTGGGCAATATTCTTGTATTCCTTACTGTGCCTGTGTTCTTTATCTATTTCAAAAAGAAACGAACCTGATGCTTCCTGCATCTCTCTTTGTTATGCTGACTGCATGTTGTCTTGGTTCTCTTTCTTATGTTATCTATCATACATTCGGTGTCATCTTTCATCCACATGGACAAAGTACAGAATTTTATCCAGAATCCATGATCGCACAACTGATCTTTCTGGTTTTCGCCGATATCATCTTATATAAACCTGCCCGGAAATATCTTGGATGGATGGTTACGAATTTCCATAATGCCTTTGTCTGGCGGATCGCATGTATTTTCCCATGCTGTTTTACTTTTCTCGTTTTTACTTATATTCCACACAATTATTATGATATTTATACCTATCATGATCTACATGTTTACTTTTCCATGATGCTCACTTTACTGGTCTTTGTATTTCTTTTATATGTCTTATTTTATACTATCATCCACAGTTATGTAGAAAATCAGTACATATTGGAAGAACAAAAGATTCTGGAGATTCAGGCAAAAGAATACTCCCAGCTTTCCCAACATGTACAGGAGACAAGAGAAATCCGCCATGATTTTCGTCATCAGATCACTGTTATCTCTGGATTGTTAAATCAAGGAAATTATGAAGAATTAAAGGAGTATCTGTCCCAATATGAATCATCTATTTCTTTACAGACTAAGATCTACTGCCGTCAGCCCGCTGTAAATGCCATTTTATCGCATTATGATCTTTTATGTGCACAAGATAAGATCAAAACAAAATTTGCCGTTGATTTTCCAACGCTCTCTCCAATCTCTTCCGTTGATTTTTGTATTGTTCTTGGAAATCTTTTAGAAAATGCTTACCTTGAATGTAAGACATTACAGAAGTATGAGAAATTCATCCATCTCAAAGCCAGACAGACTTCTCCTGGTGCTTTTGTTCTGCTCATCGAGAACCCTTATGAGCATGAGATCAAAAAAACAGACAGTGGCTTCTTCTTATCCTCTCGCCGCAAAAACTGCGTCGGTACAGGTCTTAAATCAGTCACTGCCATATGTAAAAAATACGATGGCCATCTGTCTATTGAGACTGATAACCACCGCTTTAAAGTCAAGATGTTTTTACAATGTTAATTCTATTGATTAAGCTAATTTTTCTTTTGCTACGTCAACTAAAGCTTTGAATGCTTCTGGTTCGCTGATCGCCATCTCAGATAACATTTTTCTGTTGATGTCAACACCAGCTAATTTTAATCCGTGCATGAATTTGCTGTAAGAAAGTCCGTTCATTCTTGTAGCAGCGTTGATACGTGCGATCCATAACTGTCTGAACTGACGTTTTCTCTGTTTTCTTCCTGCGTAAGAACTTGTTAAAGCTCTCATAACAGACTGTTTTGCTACTCTATACTGTTTAGATCTAGCTCCTCTATATCCTTTAGCCAGTTTTAATACTCTATTGTGTTTTTTCTTTGCGTTCATTCCGCCTTTGATTCTTGCCATTGCTTACATTTCCTCCTTAACGATCCATCTTACAGATATGGTAAAATCTTCTTCATGTTCTTTTCGTTTGTTGCATCTGTCATTGCAGCTTTTCTTAAATTTCTCTTTCTCTTAGGAGATTTCTTTGTTAAGATATGGCTTTTGTATGCCTTATTTCTTTTTAATTTTCCTGTTCCTGTCTTTTTAAATCTTTTTGCAGCTGCTCTACATGTCTTCATTTTTGGCATGGTTATTTCCTCCTTAATCCTGCTTGTATCTACTCATATTTGAATATCTTAAACTCCTAGTTGTTCTTTGGAGCTAAAAACATTGTCATGCTTCTTCCTTCAAACTTTGGTTTCTTATCGATGGTGGCTACATCTTCTAATGCTTTCGCAAAATCATCTAAGATATACTTGCTTGCATTCACATGAGCAAGTTCTCTTCCTCTGAATCGAAGTGTGACTTTCACTCTCGCACCTTTTGCAAGGAATTTCTTTGCATGATTAATCTTTGTGTTTAAGTCGTTTGTGTCAATGTTTGGTGACATGCGGACTTCCTTCACATCGATGACTTTCTGTTTCTTCTTTGCCAGCTTTTCTTTTCTTGTCTGCTCGTATTTGTACTTACCGTAATCGATAATCTTACAAACCGGTGGTTTTGCCTTTGGTGAGATCTTGACAAGATCTAATCCTGCTTCATCTGCTAACTTCTGTGCTTCCCTTGCGGACATAACTCCAAGCTGCTCGCCATCATTCGCGATCAGACGTACTTCTTTATCTCTGATCTGTCCGTTAATCATTAAATCGCTAATAATTACACCTCCATGATAATTAAAAAAGTGGATAGTTATAAGACTATCCACATAAAATTCAAGCATGATCACGAAATATCATATTCTTAAATATTAACCCAAGTCACTTCCTAATCTATCATATGTGCTAAGGTGAGAGTGGATACTCTTCTTTGTTGTTTCTGTTGTTCTTCACAACTTTTGATATTATATCATGCTTTCATTTTTATTGTCAAGTATTTTTCTTATCTTTTTATTTTTCTACATTGAATGTCACTTTGTTATTCAACGCTTTATAAAATGTCAGCTGATATCTCTGAGCATCCGCTAATACATCATAATCTTCACCAGTTTCAATGATCTTGAAATTAATGATGTTCGCCTTTCTCGCACTGTCTTTGCTCACTGCTACACCATTACGTTCGTCTGCAAATCCTTTGACATTCGCCAGCATATTAAATTCTGTTTTGATGCTATCCACTTTATAAGAATATTGTTTTCCTGTTTGACTTGTAAAATAGATTGTGACGGATCTCCAGTTTGGATTAAATGTAAATGTTGTCTTGCTTCCAGATGTTTCACTGCATACATCATCAAATCCATCATATACAAAAACATCAACATCTTTTGTGCAGATCTTTCCTGATCTTGCAGTGGTAGAAATCTGAATTCTGCTGTATCCGCCTTTTTTAGCTGTCACTTTTCCTTTGCTGTTAACCACTGCTACTTGTGGATTACTGCTCTTATAAGTCAGAGTTTTTGATGCCATCTGTTTTCCTCCAGGTAAAGCTGTTGCTTTGATCTGGGCAGTGTTTCCTGTCTTGTAGAAATTGATCGTCTGTGCAGATGAAAGTTTGATCCCTGTCGCTGCTTTTCTTACATATACAGTGATCTTCTTTGTTTTCACTCCAGAAGCTTTCATTGTGATCTTGGCAGTTCCGTATTTCTTTCCTTTGATCACACCCTTTTTGTTTACTGTCGCTACAGATTTTTTGGATGTCTTATATGTGATCTTTTTCTTTTTACCAACTGTTTTTGCATTTAATTTTAAAGTTTTTCCAACAAAAACCGTTGCCTTGCTTCCTGTTGATGTTTTGATATATGCTTTTTTGGCAGCTTTCGCATTTGTTGGCATGATCATGCAGGAAACTGCAAGCAACATCAGCATCGTCATTATCTTTTTCTTCATGTTCTTGATCCTTCTTAAATAGAAAATTCTTTTATAGAAAAAGAATCCTGGAGGAAAGCTCCCCCAAGATCCCTTTATCACTCAGCAATTGATTATTTTGCTACATACTGTGTAATTGTTAAATCTTTTGCTTTGTCTGCTGGTAATTTTACTGTGTATTTACCATCTTTAGCTGTTGCTGAAGCTACAACTTTTCCAGCTGCATCTTTTACTACGATGTTTGTAGCGTTTTTGTCGCTTGTTACAACGTATTTAGCACTTGTAGCTGTTACTGTACCGTCTTTTGCTACTGTAACTTTGATGTTGTGGTTCTGACCTTTTTCAGATTTTGCTACAACAGCGTATTCTGTATCAGATACTTTTGTAACTGTTGCTGTGTATTTTCCATCATAGTTAGATGTACCTTTGATCGTAGCTGTCTTTGTAGCACCTTTACCAGTAGCTGTTAATACACCTAATGTAAAGTTTTCTTTGCTTTCCCATGCTTTAAATCCAGCTGCTGGATCAGCAATGTATCCTAATGCTTCTTTAACCTGTGCAGCAGAGATTTCAACTGTCTGTTTTCCACGAGTTAAAACGTATTTTTCAGCATTAGCAACTAATCCTGTATATTCAGCTGTGTTACCTTTTACAACTGGTTTTACAGTTTCAGGTGTTACAACTTTTGCTGGTGCTGGAGCTGCTTTTACTGTTACTGTAAATTTAGCTTTCTTACCTTTTGCATCTTTACATGTTGCTGTAATTGTTACTTTACCAGCTTTCTTTGCAGTTACTTTACCTTTAGAAGTTACTGTAGCTACTTTCTTGTTACTAGATTTGAATGTTACAGCTTTTGTAGAAGCTTTCTTTGGTGAGTAAGTTGGGTGAAGAGTGAATTTCTTTCCAGCTGTTACTGTTTTCTTTTTTCCCTCTTTGAATTTTAAAGTTTTAACAACTTTACCAACTGTAACCTTTGTTGTAGCCTTTGCTTTTTTGTTGTTTTTAGCAATTGCTGTGATTGTTACTGTACCTTTTTTCTTTGCACGGATGATACCATTCTTAGAAATAGTAGCAATCTTTTTGTTGCTTGTTTTGTACTTTAACTTATAAGTTTTAGCACTTTTTGGTGAGAATTTCAGGCGTGTCTTTGCATTCATCCAGTGTCCTGGTGCACTGATCACATACCCTTTCTTCTTAAAAGATAATTTCTTTACCTTTTTTGTTGCTGCACTAACATTAGCTGTTTTTGGTGCTTCTGTTACTGCGACAAGTCCGAAAGCCATAACTGCGGATAATCCACAAGCTGCTGCTTTCTTGATGATTTTGTTACTCATACTTACATTCCTCCTTATTAAGTATTTTGGTGATTTTTTTCCGTATCTGACTCACCGTAATATGAATATTTATAATCATAATTACCATAAGCACCGATACGCTCATCAACTTTATTTAATACAGCCCCAAAGATACGAACCTCGCCCCTCTTCAACTGCTTAATCATATCTTGAACGATCTTACGTTTGATCACTCCCTGTTCGATCACGATGACTGCTCCATCTGTATATTTACCGATGATCACAGCATCAATGACAATACCTAACGGTGGTGTATCAATGATCACATAATCAAACATATCCCTAGCTTTCTCAATGAATTGTTCAAACTGCTCAGAATCCAGAATACTTGTTGGATCTGGTGACAGTGGACCAGCTACTGTAATACAAAGTCCCTCAACTTCTGTCTCATAAATGATATCTTCCACTTCTGCCTGTCCTGTCAGATAATGGCTTAATCCTTTATTGATTCCCTGTATATGATATCTGGCTGCCATTACTGATTTTCTTAAGTCAGCATCCACCATCAGTATCTTCTTTCCACTTTCTGCAAGTGTTCTTGAAAGGCTCAGAGAAACAGAACTCTTTCCTTCATTCGAAACACTGCTTGTCATTGTGATCACTTTAATATCTTTTCCGCAGAAGGCTAAGTTCGTCTTTAATTGGTTTAGTCCTTCTACCATACGATAATCATTGATCCCTGGAAGATCCATTACTAATTTCTTCATCTTATTTCCTCGCCCTCTTTACTTTCTTTGTTCGCTTTGTAGTTCCTTTTACCAAAGGTAATTGCGCTAAAGTATTAATTCCAAGATATTTCTCAATATCTTCTTCTTTCAGGATCGTATCGTTCATCAGATACTGAATCACAATGGCTGCTGTCATCAATATAAATCCAAGAACTGCTCCGATCAATACGTTCTTCTTAAGACTTGGGCTGTCTGGTTTATCTGCCTTATATGCCTTTTCGATGATCGTTGGTGATTTTACGTCCATCTTCTCTGCAACTGTCTTCGCTGTTACTTCTGCAAGATCCTGTGTGATGCTCTGTGCAAGTGCTGCATCCTTATCTGTTATCGTGATCTGCATGATACGTGTATCAGATGGATTCTCTACCGTGATCTTCTTCTCTAATTCTTTATAATCCATATCAAGCTTCAGATCTGCGATCACCTGTTCAAGGACTGGTCTTGTCTTAACAATTACCATATAATCCTGTGTTAACTGAGTACCCATTGTAAGATCTGTAAGCTGTGAAAGTCCACCTTTGGATACAACATAAAGCTGTGCTGTAGAAGAATAGATTGGTGTCATCGCAAACTTCGTGATCAGTCCTGATGCGCCTGCAAAGACGATTGCTGTCAACAAAATCCAAACGATCTTCTTCTTCAATGCCAAAAACAATTCCCTTAAATCAATCTCGATCTCATCATCATTCTCTAATTCGTACATAGATGTTTTTATCCCTTCTTTAATTAAATACTTTTCCCCTCAAGCATCTTCCTTGGATTCTCATAAAGGATCTGGTCCGCATGCTTCTTCCGTACAACTTCTGCTGCAGGTTTCATATTTGGTCTTCTTGTCCGGAAATCATGACAATCCGTTCCAAGAAAATGGACCAGTCTTTCTTTCATAAGCTTCTTACAAAAAGATGCTCGTTTATCAAAAATTCCTCCGATCAGGCTTTCCGCATTTATCTGAATATATGCACCTGTTTCGACCAATTCAACAATCTTGTCTACATGTCCGAAAACTGCTTTGTATCTCTCTACATGTGCAAGGATCGGAATATATCCTGCATATACAAAATCCTGAACCGCACGATATATATGTGAATAGGCATCTGATGTTGCAAACTCCACTAAAACATAACGGGTCCCATTCATTGTCAATGCTTTCCCTTGTTTCAGATCTGAAACTGTCCCTTGCTGATAATATAATTCGCTCCCAAGGTATAACTGAATCTCTGGATAATACTTGTGTGCCTTCTCTCTGATCGCCTCAAACTTCTCTCTCAGTACTTCTGTATCCGGATGTCCAAACTTCGGACCGTAATGCGGAGTTAGTATTACCTGATCAACGCCTTGTTCTCGTTCTTCATCCAGCAGTCCCATTGAATCATTGATGTCCTTTGCTCCATCATCAACTCCATATAATATATGTGTATGAATATCTATCAACGCCATAACAATCTCTTTTCTAAGTCTGATCTTTATATTATTTATGATAACTTAAGAAATATACTAATATAATATATCATCTTTATTCTCAAGTTACAATGCTTTTTCTTATCAAAAAGAAATGCAATTTATACTACTCTTTGCTGAACTCAACCAACTCTAATCCCTCATTGCGATCAAGTACAAACTGGATTCCCCATTCATTCTTAAATAACAGCAGTGGATTTCCTCGCATATCTTTGACTTTCTTAACTTCAGATACACCACGTAATTTATTCATATCCGTGTTGCGGTCTTTGATCCAGCGAATTGCCTGATATGGCAATGGTTCTAAACGGATTTCACAGTTGTATTCATTTTCCAGGCGATATTTTAAGACATCAAACTGAAGTGTTCCTACAACTCCGACGATGATCTCTGCAAATCCTGCTTCATGTTCCTGGAAGATCTGGATGGCACCTTCCTGTGCGATCTGTTCTACACCCTTCACAAACTGCTTACGCTTCATAGAATCTAACTGGATGACTCTTGCAAAATGTTCTGGTGCGAATGTTGGAATCCCTTCGTATTCAAAGTCATCTTTTGGAAGGCAGACAGTGTCTCCAATAGAGAAGATTCCCGGATCAAATACTCCGATGATATCTCCTGCATATGCCTCTTCTACGATCTTACGTTCCTGTGCCATAATCTGCTGTGGCTGGGAAAGCCTCATCTTTTTCTTACTCTGTACATGTTTTACTTCCATGTTCGCTTCGAATTTACCGGAACAGATTCTCATAAATGCAATTCTGTCACGGTGGTTTTTGTTCATATTTGCCTGAATCTTAAAGACAAACGCTGAAAAACCATTTTCCACAGGATCCACTTCTTCTCCCTTGGATGTTCTTGCAAGTGGTCTGTTTGTCATCTTCAGGAAATGCTCTAAGAATGGTTCTACACCAAAGTTTGTAAGTGCTGATCCAAAGAATACTGGAGATAGTTTTCCCTGATGTACTTTCTCCATATCAAGATCTGCTGCCGCACCATCTAATAATTCAATTTCTTCCATCAGATTCTCATAGAAATCTTCTCCGATCAGATCTGCTGCATTATCATCATCTGCTGAAATGATCGTTTCTTTTGCTTCTTTTGCACCACCTGTGGAGACTGCCTCGAATCGTAAGATATTTCTTGATGCACGCTCGTATACACCCTTAAATTCTTTTCCACATCCGATCGGCCAGTTGATCGGACATGTCTCGATCCCTAAGACTTTCTCGATATCGTCTAACAAATCGAAAGTATCCTTAGCTTCACGGTCCATCTTATTGATAAATGTAAAAATCGGGATATGTCTCATAACACAGACCTTAAATAACTTGATCGTCTGTGGCTCCACACCCTTGGAAGCATCGATCACCATGACGGCACAATCCGCTGCCATCAGTGTACGATACGTATCTTCAGAGAAATCCTCATGTCCTGGTGTATCAAGGATATTGATACATTTTCCTTCGTATTCAAACTGTAATACAGAAGAAGTGACAGAGATACCTCTTTCTTTTTCAATCTCCATCCAGTCAGATACTGCATGTTTGGAGTTTGCCTTTCCTTTCACAGACCCCGCTGTATTGATCGCTCCTCCATATAAAAGGAACTTCTCAGTCAACGTTGTCTTACCGGCATCCGGATGGGAAATGATCGCAAAGGTTCTTCTGCGGCCGATCTCCTGCTCAATGCTGTTTGCCATAATCTTTTTCCTCTTTTCTATTTTTATCTATTATTTTACATTTCTACGCATACTTAGTCATATTATCACACCACTTCTTAAATTTCTACTGATTCTTTATAAAAAATATGCTTTTAACTATTGTTTTTTCCAAGAAACACAAGTGTTTTTCGATGTTAATTCATGGTATAATGATTCTATATTAAATCTAGGAGGATATCTCATGAGCAATACAATCTTACGCAATGAAAATGTATCTGTCACTTTAAAATCTCTTGGTGGGGAACTGACTTCTATCAAAGATGCTTCTGGTACGGAATATCTCTGGCAGGGAAACCCTGACTTCTGGAGCGGACAGGCACCTGTCTTATTTCCGATCGTTGGATGTTTAAGAAATGGGACTGCAACCATCGGTGATTCTAAGACTTGTTCTTTTGGCCGTCATGGTCTTGCAAGAAAATTAGAATTTACTTTGGTTTCTTCTTCTGAAACTTGTGCCGTTTATTCTTTGAAAGCGGATGATTCTACAAAAGAACAGTATCCTTATGATTTTGAACTCCAGATGATCTATGAATTAACGAATCATGGAGTGAAAGTCAGTCATAAGGTGATCAATCATGGGGACATCGTTATGCCTTACTGTATTGGCGGTCATCCTGCATTTAACTGTCCAGTGTATGAAGGGGAGAATTTTGAAGATTATATCGTGGAATTTGAACAACCGGAAACTGCTGCCTGTGCACAGCTTACAGATGATGGTTTGATCAATAACAACGATCGTATTCCTGTTCTTGATCATGAAACTGTGATCCCTGTAAAACATTCTTTATTTTACAAGGATGCTTTGATCTTTGATCAGTTAAAATCACGCACGGTCGCATTAAAGCATAAGGAAAGTGGCCATGGTATCTTAGTTCGTTTCCCTGATTTTGATTATCTGGGTGTATGGTCTAGTGCAAATGATGGACCTTTTGTTGCTTTGGAACCTTGGAGTGGAACTTCTACCTGCAGTGATGAGGATGATGTGTTTGAACATAAAAGAGGGGTGCGATTCTTGACGCCTGGAGAACATGAAACTTTGAGTTTTGTGATTGAGATTTTGATTTGAATGTAGTTGATTAATACTTGCAAAAAAGCAGCAACATCACCAACCTATGTAGAATTTTGGAATTTATTGTATATGGATTATATGGATTTAATGAAGTTTTTCTACTAAGATTATGCGATATTGCTGTTTTTTATTTTCTATAATATATTGATGTGAAATTCGTATTCTTTCACTTCCCCTGCCTGTGCATACTGGATATTTCGTTTTTCTTCGAATTTATCACCTTCATCGCTGCAGGTTGAGAGTCCGATCCATGGTTCCAGCGCTACGAAATCTGCTTCTTTGGCTGTGGACCATAGGATCAGATATGGGAACTGGTTAAAATCTACGCGGATTCCTTTGTTATGTTTTTTACTCTTTAATGTAACTGCTCTGGATTTCAGCTGGTCTAAGATGACTGCGTCTACGGAGAACAAATCATGTTTTAATGGTAATGTGTCTGTGTCTTTTAAGAATTTGCTTCTGTGTTCCATGTCGATCAGTCCAGTTTCTGTGACTGGAGTTGGAACGGTGCAGGTTTCTTTTTGTTCAAAAACTAATTCGTAGTCTTCGTAACTTTCCTCTTTATAGAGTGGGCAGTGGAATCCTGGGTGTCCTCCTATCTGAAATGGCATAATTTCTTTGTCTTTATTTTCAATAATATATCTGATTGTGATCTTCTTACCTTCCAGGATATAGTTGATTCCCAGTTTGAATTCATATGGATACTGAGCAAGCATTTCTTCGTTGCTTTCAATCTCAAATAAGATGCTGTTTTCTGTCTGCTCAACACACTTGAATTCTTTTTTTCTTACGACACCATGTCTTGGCATGTTTGTCTGTTTTCTATTTCCAATCTGTGCTTTATCATCTCTGATGCTTCCACAGATTGGAAATAGAACTGGTGCCTGTCCGGACCAGTACTCTGGATTTCCTTCCCAGAGGTATTCCACTCCATCATTGTCTTTGATGGAATGAAGTGTTGCTCCCTTAGATTCGAAGACCACGGTGAGTTTTTTATTTTTTAATGTATATTCCATATTGATCTTCCCCTGTAAATTATAATTTCTTGATCTCTACCTGTGGAAGGATTTTTTCTACATCTTCCTTGCGGATATGTCCTGTTTCTGGATTGATCGCATTGGCTGCGGATACGGCGATCGCATAGGTCAGGGCATCCTGAATCCCTTTTCCTTGTTTGAATGCGACTGCAAATGCTCCCACCATAGAATCTCCACATCCTACGGTATTGACTGCTTTTAATTTCGGTGGTTTACCATGAAAAATTCCTTCTTCACATACGACTAAAGCTCCGTCTCCGCCTAAAGATACAACAACATATTCGATTCCGTATTTCTCACGCATTTCTTTGGCAGCATCGATCGTCTGATATCTATTTTCGATCTTGATACCAAGCAAAACTTCTAGTTCTTCGTCATTTGGCTTAACCATTGTTGGCCCTGCTTTGATTCCTTCTTTTAAGTAATCTCCACTTGTATCTAAAATAACTTTCTTTCCCTTGTTTTTGATCATTTTAACCAGTGTTGCATAAATGTCTTTTTGAATTCCGGCTGGTATGCTTCCTGATATTGTGACAATATCACTTTCGTCAACAATTTGATCAAATTCTTTTAAAAACTGTTGTATTTCTTCTTCACTGACTGGTGCTCCAGGTTCTAAGTATTCTGTAGACGACTCATCTTCTGCCAAAATATTGATACAGCTTCTTGTCTCTGACTGTGTTTTTGTAAATCTGCTTGGGATTCCATCTTTCTTTAACATGTCTTCCACATAAGCTCCGTTAAATCCTCCGGCAAATCCTGTTGCTAACACTTCTTCTCCACAAAAATCTATGATTCTTGATACATTTAATCCTTTTCCGCCTGCAGAATTGACACATTTCTGGACACGTGCAACCGTTCCTGGTACAACAATGCCTTTGATATAGTATGCTTTATCTACAGATACATTTAATGTTACCGTTGTAATCATAATTATGCCTCACTGTCAATTAAAATCTTACCTTTTACAGTTCCTGGTGTTTTGTACATTTCGAATGCTTCATCAATCCTGCTTAATGGTATCTTCTTAAAGATTAAAGAATCTTCAAATTTTAACTGTCCTGTCTTGAAATAATGTGCTGTTAAGATCCATTCTTTTCCTGGAAATGGAGCACTATATGACATCCATGAACCTGTTAATGTAAATTCTTTTCGATTGATGTTTTCCCATTCTTTTACGGAAAAGTTTAATTCTCTTGTCGGTGTTCCGATAAAGCATACTCCCGCTTTATTTGCAGCAAGTTCGAAGGCATATTTCATGGTTGTTGTCACTCCGGCTGTCTCATAAATGTATCCGAATCCTTTTCCATCTGTTAATGCCATTGCCTGATTCATAAAGTCTTCGTCTAATGTATTGACTCCTGCATCTGCTCCTAATTTTTTCGCTAATTCAAGTCTTTCTGGACTAATGTCAAATACAACAACTTTCTTTGCTCCAAAAATCTTTGCCCATTGTGCTGTGAATAATCCGATGGTTCCCCCGCCAAGAATCGCAACGCATTCTCCTGCATGATAATCCACTCTGTTTAATCCATGAAGTGCGACAGTTGCTGGTTCAAAGAATGCCCCTTGTTCGAAGCTTACTTCATCTTCGAATTTGACTGCATTCTTTTCTGGAACTGTTACATATTCCGCAAAACTTCCAAATTCTCTAGACCCAATAAAGCTGTAATGCTTACACAAAGAATAATTTCCTTTCTGACAATCTTCACATTCCATACATGGTACCAATGGAACCCCGGCAACACGATCACCTTTTTTTAGTGTTGTAACTCCTTCTCCAACTTCCTCAATCGTACCTGAAAATTCATGTCCTAATACATTCGGGAAGAAATGACATGCATCTCCATTGACTCGTGGTACGTCTGATCCACAGATTCCTGTATATTTTACTTTAATTAAAACCTGTCCTTTCTTTGGCTGTGGTTTTTCAATTTCTTCATAACGAATATCATTTTTTGCGTGTACAACTCCTGCTTTCATGCTTATTCTCCTTTCTGATGTATTAGTTTGCTTTTCCTACACTCTTGCATACTTTCATTTTGGACATAACGTATTTTTTGACACATTCTTTTCCTGCTGCATTGTATTTCTTAGGGTCAATGACATCTGGATTTTCTTCAAATACTTTTTCAACTCCGTTTGTAAATGCAATTCTTAAATCTGTTGCATAATTTACTTTACAGATTCCTCGATTTACACACTCTGTAACGGTTGCATCTGGTACACCGCTTGTTCCGTGTAATACTAATGGAATATCAACAACTTTACGAATTTCTGATAATCGATCTAAGTCAAGTTTTGGTTCTCCTTTGTATACACCGTGCGCTGTTCCGATTGCCACAGCTAAGGATGTAACTCCTGTTTGTTTTACAAATTCGACAGCCTGTGCTGGATCTGTATATGGGTTGTCATCTCCACCATCTAAGTCATCTTCTTTTCCTCCAACTTTACCAAGTTCTGCTTCAACTGGAATTCCTGATGGTGCACATGCATCTGCAACTGCTTTGGATACTGCAACATTTTCTTCAAAACTTCCGTGAGATCCATCGATCATGATAGATGTGTATCCTGTTCTGTATGCCTGCATTGCTAATTCAAAACTGCTTCCATGGTCTAAATGCATGGCTACTGGCACGCTTGCTCTTTCTGCTGCTGCTTTTACATTTGCTAGGAAGAAATCTAATCCTGCATATTTAACTGTAGATGGTGTTGTCTGCATGATAACTGGAGATTTTAACTCCTCTGCTGCTTCCATAACCGCCATGACCATTTCCATATTCTCTACATTGAAAGCCCCAACTGCATAATTTCCTGCCTGGGCATCTAATAACATCTGTTTTGTTGTAACTAAAGGCATCTCTTTTTCCTCCTCTAAAGTTCGGGGCAGACTTTTTTAAGTCCGCCCGTTCATATATTTACACTTTTATATCATTGTCTGCTTGTTTTTAATATTCGCTTTCTTTTAAAGCTGCTGCTCTCTGTTTAGATCCACGAACTGTAAAGATCATGCAAATCACATAAATGATTCCGATAATTACCAGTCCTTTGATGTTCTGCTGTGTCACGATCTGTGTATACAGATATGTGATTGGACTTCCACCCTGATCAAGTGCTGCTACCTGTGAAGCTCCGTTTGTTAGGTTTACAGATTTCGCTAATGCTGTTGTCCAAGGGATTGCCTGACTTGCGATCCAGATGGTTGTGAACATGATCACACATCCTGAAATCAATGATCTGAATAAATTTCCTCTATGTACTGCTACTGCGATACCAATGAAGAATCCGATTGTTGCTAAATCACCAAATGGAAGGATTGTATTTCCTGGCACGATGATCGCGATCAAGATTGTTAATGGAATGAAGATCAGTCCAACTGTTACGACTTCTGAATCTCCAAGGATGATTGCTGGGTCAAGTCCGATATAAAATTCAGCTTCTCCAGACTGAGATTTCTTTGTTAAGATTTCTTTCATTCTTTCTGATAATGGCATTAATCCGTCCATGATACATTTTGTGATCTTAGGCATTAATACCATAACGGCTGACATCTTGATACCTAACTGGAATGCTGCTGAGAAATCATATCCAGCTAAGGCTCCTACGATTGCACCAAGGATACCACCGATAACGATAGGCTCTGCTAATACTCCAACTTTTTCCTGCAAATTATCGATTGAAAAATCAATTTTATTTAATCCAGGAATCTTCTCAATAATTGCATCAATTGCAAATGCAAATGGTGCCATCCATGTTCCTGTTCCATGAGGTACAGTAATTCCGTCTAATTCAAAGTAATCTTCCATTAATGGTGCATAAAGATCACCAAATTTATAAGCAATGATAGCATGAACAACAACTCCACCAATACCGATTGCAAAGTTTCCTGTGACTGCATATGCGATTGCTCCTGTAAATGTCATATGCCAGATATTCCAAATATCAATATTGACTGTTTTTGTAAGTTTTAATATTAACATGATAATATTAACTAAGATTGCTACTGGAATTGCTACTGTTGCAATACTTGATGCCCATGTGATTGGGGACATTCCTGGCCATCCAAGGTCTACAACACTCATGCTTAATCCAAAGTTTTTAGACATCTGCTGTGCAGCTGGTCCAAGGTTTGCGTTCATCATGTCTACGATCAGTCCTAATCCTACAAAACCCACACCAACCATCAAACCTGCACGAACCGCTTTACCAATTTTTACTCCTACGATAATACTTAAGATCGCAATTACAAGTGGAAGCATTGCGGACGCTCCCATATCAATGATGTAATTGATCATATCTCCAAAAATTCCCATGTTTGTCTCTCCCTTTTTTTTGATTTTATTCTATATTTTTACATATACCTTTATAAAAAAACCATTTTAAAATAAACGTTTCAAATAAATTTTATATTCATTTCTTATGTCATTTTAAAATGGTCTCTTACATTTGGTCTGTTCTTTCATCTTACTTGTTTAATACTTCAAGGATCTTAGCTTTTGTCTTATCTACACCTAATCCTGATACAAATGGCATTCCTGTGATAAGAGGCACTCCGAAGTCTCTTTTTACTTTTGATGTTGTTACGATCAGATCTGCTGGAAGATTTGATGCGATTTCTGAGATTCTTACCTGTGCGATTTCAATATCAATGTTATTTTCTTTTGCTAATTCTACGATTGCGTTTGCTGCGATTGTTGATGTTGCGACTGCTCCTCCACATGCTACGATTACTTTCTTCTTCATAATTACATATTCTCCTTTTCTTTGATGATTTTGATGATTTCTTTTGCATCTTTTGCTTCGATTAATTTCTTTAATACTTCCTGATCCTGAAGGACTGCCAAGATTGCCTGTAATAATTCAAGATGTCCTTTCTCATCAACTGCCAGCATGAAAACGACTTGTGCATTTACATATTCATCGTCCGTTCCCATTTCCACAAATTCGACTGGTTGTTTTAATGTTGCGATCGCTATTCCTTTTTTATTTACATGACTTACATCTGTGTGTGGAATCGCAACTCCTTTTTCTCCTGTGTTGATTCCTGTTGGAAATTCGGCTTCACGATCTTTTAAAGCCTGCACATAACTTTCTTTGCAATATCCTTGTTTTACAAGTTTTCCTCCGAGTGCTTCAAAAATGTCATCGCTAGATTTTGCTTCAAGTCCCGGTATGATCAGTTCTTCCTTAAGCTTTTCCCAAACCATTTTTGTGACTCCTCCTTTTTACTCTATTTTCTGTTACTTTGAAGTGACGTCCTTTCGATGGTTTTATTATATTATGAGTGCAAGGAAAAAAACAGTCAAAAGGCTTTCCGTGTTTTTTGCAAAAATATAAACAGGTTGAAAACTTTTCAAAAATCTGTGAAAGGTTTTCAACCTGCTTTACTTTCTTCTATAACAATTCCTCTTATTATTTAATACGCATCTCGTACTTTCTTATGATGTCTGCTGCCTCTTCTGATGTCTTTGCCGCTACAAGTTCTTCCTTGAACCCTCGGTTTATCAGCATATTGACCAGATGGAAGAACGCTTTCATATGTTTCTTATGGTCTTCTGTACTCATGCAGCAGAAAAATCTTACCTCGGTGATCTCTCCATCAATATCTTCGATCATAACGGGTTCTTTTAAACGGATCAAGTTCATTCCAACTTCATTGCATCCTCTGTCAAATCCTTCATGTGGTAATGCAAATTCTGGAGAGATTACAATGTAGGCACCATTCTCCTTTACATTATCAATCATGGCATCAATATATTTATCTTCTATCTTACCTTGATCTAATAATGGCTGTGCTGATCTGATGATCGCATCTCTCCAATCACTACATTCTATGTCTAGCTGAATATTGGCTGCTGTTAATAATTCATATAAAAACGGTTCCTGTATCTCTACTTCAATTCCAAAAAATTCCTGCACTTTCCTTGTTACTTGATTCATCAATGAAGGGTCTTTGATGATCTGGCTTAATTCATCGATCAATTTCTGTGCATCTTTTTGTGGTGCTGCAACTCTTTCCTGAATCGGAGTTGGTTCAATCTTATGTTTTTCCTGAATCTCTTCAATCTTTCCACTAACTCTTAAATAATCTTCATCAGAAAATACCGGAGATACAAGAATGTACTCCCCTTCATAGTCTCTTAATGGAATTGTTGATATCACAAGATCAATATTCTGATATTTCTCATTATCCAATAAATGTGCTGAAACCACATCTACCACATGAAAATCAAAACGATTCCTCATCTTAGAAAGAAGCAGCTGCGAAGTTCCAATTCCACCGCCACATACGATCAGTACCTGGAATTCCACTTCTTTTTTCTTTCTTCTTTCTAAAGCTGCACAAATATGGATCACAATATAATCAATCTCAATTTCTGATATCTCACGGTCCATAAAATGACTTAAAATATCCTTATATCTTAATACAACTTCTAAAACCTTAGGATTCTTTTCTACATATTGTTTCAGGAAATCATCTCTCTGCGCTACATTAAAAGAACGCATAATGATTGACTCCAAATGATCTGTTAAATTCTCATAAAATGCAAAATCTCTGTTTAAGTTCACTCCCAGATCTCTTGATATATGTTCAATGAACTTTCTTGTTACCAGCTGAAGCCCTATGATCTTTTGTTCTCTGCGCTGTCTTTTTACATAACTCATACTATCTAGTACGCCGCATAAGAAATCCACTTCACCTTTGGCATCTTCTAAATCCCAGTACTGGCAGATATATTTTTGAATATCTTTCGCCATTTCATATTTGCTTTTATTACCTTCAATTGGTTCCGTCATTACATTTCCATTGCGGATTCTTTCAATGGAAAGCATTAGATATTGAAGCAAATAGTCAAAAGAATCATCCGTCATAAATCTTCCATAGGCATGTTCCTGTTCATTGATGATCTTTTGAAGATTCCTTCGTTCATCTTCACTCATCTTAATTTCCATATTCAAGCCTTTAAAAAAACTTCGGTTTGTTGAATTTTCTTTGATTCCATTGGAACCTACAGACATTAATCTTAATAAGAATAAACGTTTATCTCCTTCTAATCCTTCAAGTCTTAATCCTTTATTTGAATGTGAAATTACTTTTAATTTTCCTGATTCCAACATTCTTTTGACTTCATCCAGATCATTAATGATCGTAGCACGGCTTACATATAACATATCTGCGATTTGTGATAATGTAATATGATCCTTCGTATTGATCAAAATTGCTGCTGCAAGCATTCTTCGTTCTTCTTTTGATAGCTTGTATGTATAAAAATCTTCCTGCTGTGTTGTCTCTCCCGCCTGATTTATATCTTCTTCCATCACGATCAAGCCGTTGCTTCCAAAACGGATTGGTTTGATCTCTTGTTCTTTGAGGTAGTCATTGATATCTTTGATATCATTACGAATCGTGCGTTCTGAAACCTCAAATTTTGCTGCTAGTGTTGAGATTGTGTAATCATTTTCTCTTCGGGCTAACAAATCTAATATTTCTTTTGATCGCTTTTTCATATGATTTTGCCTCCTGTGTAATGCATATATTATAATACATTACACAGAAAGCTTCAAAGTATTTTATAAATTCCAAATCCTCCGCTACCAAGTGACTTGAAAACACTGGAATTTCCACATTTTTCGTGCTATCTTGTAGATAACAAACTTGTAGTTAGGAGTTATGATCATATGAATTGGCATGGAAAACGTTATTATTCGTTTGATAGTTTTTTAAAGAATTATTTTGGTGAGAAAATTTATAAAGTATCTTTAGATGGTGGTTTTACCTGTCCAAACAGAGATGGAACACTTGGAACTGGTGGTTGTATCTTTTGCAGTGAGGGCGGTTCTGGGGATTTTGCTTCTTCAGCTGCTTTGTCTGTGGCAGATCAGATCACCGCTGGAATTGAGATGGTTTCTAGAAAGATCGAGAATGGGAAGTATATTGCTTATTTTCAGGCTTTTACGAATACTTATGGTCCGATTGAAAAACTGGAAGCTTTGTATATGGAAGCGGTCAATGATCCGCGAATTGTTGCTCTTGCAATCGGTACCAGACCGGATTGCCTGCCTGCCGAGGTTTTGGAACTTTTAAATCAATTAAATAAAATCAAACCTGTGTTTGTGGAACTTGGTCTGCAGACGATTCATAAAGAGACCGCTTCTTTTATCCGGCGTGGGTACCCTTTGTCTTGTTTTGATGAAGCAGTTATGAATCTTCATAAGATCGGTGTATTGACTGTTGTTCACCTGATTCTTGGGCTTCCTGGTGAAACGGATGATATGATGCTTGAGTCAGTTCGTTATCTGAATCACCTTCCGATTCATGGGGTTAAATTTTCTATGCTGCATATTTTGAAGAATACGGATCTGGCTGATCATTATGAGGAACATCCCTTTGATGTTTTTACTTTGGAGTCTTATGTTGATCTGATTTTGAAATGTATTGAGAATCTGAGTCCTGAGATCGTGATTCATCGATTAACTGGAGATGGACCGAGAGATTTGTTGATTGCTCCTGAGTGGAGTGTTTATAAGCGGAAGGTTTTGAATAGGATTGCGCATGAGATGAAAATGAAGGATGTTTGGCAGGGGGATTTGTTGTAGATTTTGATTTGTGATTTGAAGGCGGAAATTATTGGTGGAATATTATAAAAAGAGATCATGTGTCTGCAACCCACTCGCGTTCGGACTCCCACGTAGCTGTACTAAGCTCCTGAATGGT
>OIZW01000354.1_pt1 | contig 42348 bp, 29 predicted proteins | sample 1588581 | NCBI WGS metagenome assembly OIZW01 (sample SAMN03283266) | human gut metagenome | biome: human-associated habitat; material: feces | host: Homo sapiens | place: USA | collected 2013 | reverse complement strand
GCGGTGTCGGGGCAGGCCAGACGCTTGAAGGAGTACTCAAAGTCCTTCGCAGTCAGGTCGGAGCCGTCGCTCCACTTCAGGCCGTCCTTCATGGTGAAGGTCCAGGTCAAGCCGTCCTCGGAGACCTCGGGCAGCTCTGCCTGGCCGGGAACAACCTCGTTGTTCTCGTCGATGAGCAGCAGCGGCTCAAAGGTGGTGATGATGGTGTTGGCACCGTCGATAGCGCTGTTCAGCGCGGGGTCCAGGGTCTCGGGGTTAGGTCCGAGCTGGACGGTGAAACCGTTGGCGGAAGTGCCGGTAGCCTCGGCGGCTTCGCTGGTCGCAGCCTCAGTGGATGCAGCGCTGCTGGCAGCGGAGCTTGCAGAGCCGCCGCACGCAGCCAGAGAAGCAGCCATGCAGCCGGCCATAGCCACGGCAGCAATGTTCTTCATCTTCATGAATATTCCCTCCAAATGTAATATACTTTATACCCAATCCCCCCGGGAGACAAGCCCCCAACGGAATGAATATTTATACTTTACCACTCTGAATCCGAAATTTCAAGTGGTCTGTAACTTTTGTAACTGTTTTGATAGAAAGTCCTTTTGTATTTCTACCGCGTACAATTCTATGTTCTGTGGATGAATGTTTGCCTTGCACGCACATTTTGGGGTCAAGCACAGGGCGGCTGCGGTGAGCCGCCCTGTATAAGTATGAGTTTATATGTCGGGTGGAGTCGAGGGGCGGACAAACAGCGCCCGCCGCGCCCGGCAGCGCCCCCCTACATTACTTTACTTTGTCCAGATGGTGGCACGCTGCCCAGTGGCCGCTGCTCACCTCCTTGAACTCCGGCACCTCGGCGGCGCAGCGCTCGTCGGCGTAGGGGCAGCGGGTGCGGAAACGGCAGCCGCTCGGCGGATTCAGCGGGCTGGGCACATCGCCCTGCAGCACGATACGGTGGCTCTGGCGGGCCGTGACGGGGTCCGCCACGGGAATGGCCGAGATCAGGCTGCGGGTGTAGGGGTGGACGCTGTGGGCGATCAGCTCAAAGCTGTCGGCCAGCTCCACCAGCTTGCCCAGATACATAACGCCGATGCGGTTGGAAATGTGCTTGACAACGCTCAGGTCGTGGGCGATGAACAGGTAGGTCAGCCCCATCTCCTGCTGCAGGTCCTCAAACATGTTGACGACCTGCGCCTGGATCGAAACATCCAGCGCAGAGACCGGCTCGTCACAGACGATGAACTCGGGGTCCACAGCCAGGGCGCGGGCGATGCCGACGCGCTGGCGCTGACCGCCGGAGAACTCGTGCGGGTAGCGGTTGGCGTGCTCACTGTTCAGGCCGACGCGCTCGAGCAGGGAGATGATCTTGTCATGGCGCTCCTTAGCGTTGGCGCACAGGTGGTGGATGTCGATGCCCTCGCCGACGATGTCGCCGATGGTCATGCGGGGGTCCAGGCTCGCGTAGGGATCCTGGAACACGATCTGCATACGGCGGCGGTAGGGCAGCATATCAACGGCGATCTTTTCCTTTTTGTCAAACAGGACCTTGCCGTCGTAGATGATGGTGCCGTCGGTAGGCTCATACAGGCGCAGCAGGGTGCGGCCCGTCGTGGTCTTGCCGCAGCCGGACTCACCGACCAGGCCCAGCGTCTCGCCCTTGCGGATGGCAAAGCTCACGTCGTCCACGGCCTGAACGTACTGCTTGTTCTTGCCCATGCCGCCGGCGGGGAAATACTGCTGCAGATGCTTTACTTCAACGAGATTCTCGCTCATCAGGCTTTGCCCCCCTTCTCAAATTCTTCCTTCTGGCGCAGCCAGCAATAGGTGTAGTGGGTGTCGCTCAATTCGGTTCTGGGCGGCATCTTGTTCAGGCAGACCTTCATGCAGCTCTTGCAGCGCGGCGCAAACGGGCAGCCTGCGGGCGGGTTCAGCAGGTCAACGGGCTGACCCTCGATGGGCACCAGACGCTCCTTCTCCTCGGCGTTCAGCTTCGGGATGGAGTTGATAAGGCCCTTCGTGTACTCATGCTGGGGGTTGTAGAAAATTTCGTCCGTCGTGCCGTACTCGACGATGTGACCGGCGTACATGACGGCGATCTTCTCGCACATCTGGGCCACAACGCCCAGGTCGTGGGTGATCATGATGATGGACATGCCCAGCTTGCGGCGCAGGTCGTTCATCAGCTCCAGGATCTGTGCCTGGATCGTCACGTCCAGCGCGGTGGTCGGCTCGTCGGCGATCAGCAGCTTCGGCTCACAGGCCAGCGCAATGGCGATCATGACGCGCTGGCGCATACCGCCGGACAGCTCGTGCGGGTACTGCTTCAGGCGGCGGTCCGGCTCGTTGATGCCGACCAGCTCCAGCAGCTCCCTAGCGCGGGCCCAGGCTTCCTGCTTGGTCTTTTTGGTGTGCAGCAGGATGACCTCGACGATCTGGTTGCCGATGGTGTACACCGGGTTCAGGCTCGTCATGGGGTCCTGGAAGATGATGGAGACCTCGTTGCCGCGAATTTTGCGGAACTCCTTCTCGGTCATTTTGTCGATCTGGTGGCCGTTGAACCACACCGTGCCGCCGACCAGCCTGCCGGGGTAGGCGGTCAGGCCCATGATGGAGTAGGCCGTGACAGACTTGCCGGAGCCGGACTCGCCGACGATGCCCAGCACGTCGCCCTGGTTCATGCTGAAGGACACGCCGTTCAGCGCCTTGACCTCGCCCGCGGGGGTGAAGAAGGACAGGCGTTCGTCCTTGATTTCAAGAATTTTTTCGCTCATGTTGCTCCTCCTTCCCTCTTTAGCTCTTGAGCTTCGGGTCAAACGCATCGCGCAGACCGTCGCCGAACAGGTTGAAAACCAGGATCATGATGCTGATCATCAGCGCGGGGGCGATCAGCAGCACCGGGTAGGTGTTCATGCCCTTGACAGCGTCAGTCGCCAGCGAGCCGAGGGACGGCATGGGGGCTGCAACGCCGAGGCCGAGGAAGCTCAGGTAGCTCTCGGTGAAGATGGAGGACGGGATCTGCAGGGTGGTGGTGACGATCAGGGTGCCCATGCAGTTCGTCAGCAGGTGCTTCTTGATGATGCGCCCGCCGGAGGCCCCCAGCGCGCGGGCAGCGGTGACGTACTCGCTCTCCTTCAGCGTCAGGACCTGGGAGCGGACGATACGCGCCATGCCGACCCAGTACAGCAGGGCGAAGATGATGAAGATGGACACCATGTTGGGGCCGAGCTTCTGCATCCAGCCGAAGCCGGGCTTGGTGGCCAGGCCCTCCAGCGGTTCCTTGATGGCCATGGCTAGCAGGATGATGAGCAGGATGTCGGGGATGGTGTAGAGAATATCGGTAATACGCATCATGATGTTATCGATCCAGCCGCCCGCAAATGCGGAGATGGCGCCGTAGGTCGCGCCGATGAGCAGGACCAGCACAGAGGCCAGCAGGCCGACGGACAGGGAGACGCGGGTGCCCATCATGACACGCACGGCAAAGTCACGGCCCATACGGTCGGTGCCCAGAATGTGGGGGAATACGCTCTCACCCTGGTCGATGAGCTTCTGCTCCGCGGCAGAATACTCAAACGGAGCCAGGTTGTTGCTGCCCTTGATCTGCTGCTCATAGCTGTAGGGCCAGAAGCTGGGCAGAACATAGGCCATGAAGGCGATCAGCAGGATGACGACCAGGCTGACCATGGCGATCTTGTTTTTGCGCAGACGGCGCATGCCGTCCTTCCAGAAGTTGACGCTCTCGCGCATGACGACAAGGCTTTTCTTCTCGTCGTTGGACGCGGGGGCAAAGTCCTCAACGTTGAGTTGCAGGCTCAACGGATTCTTTTTCAGATTTTCCATGTGTCTGCTCCTCCTTACTTCAGCTTGATGCGCGGGTCGATGATCTTATACAGGATGTCAACAACGACGTTCGCAACGATGACGAGGGTCGCCAGCAGGATCGTGGTGCCCATGATCATCATGTAGTCACGGTTCGTGATGGCGGACACGAAGTCGCGGCCCAGACCCGGGATGGAGAAGATCTTCTCCACGACGAAGGAACCGGTCATCAGACCTGCCAGCATGGGGCCGACATAAGTGATGACAGGCAGGATCGCGTTGCGCAGCGCGTGCTTGAAGAGGATCTTCACACTGGAAACACCCTTGGCGCGGGCGGTGCGCATGTAGTCCTGACCCATGACGTCCAGCAGACTGGAGCGCATCAGGCGGGTGATGTAGGCGGTGGGATAAATCGCCAGCGCCGTCACGGGCATGATGTAGGCCGCCGGTTCATTCAGGCCGACGGTGGGCAGGAGCTTCAGGTTCATGCCGAAGGTGTACAAAAGCACGACGCTTGAGATGAAGCTCGGGATGGCGATGCCGCAGGTGGCAAACACGATGATCAGATTATCGGCCCACTTTCCTCGGTTATACGCAGACAGACAGCCCAGCGGAATGCCGACGCAGAGCGCGACGACCACAGCCAGACCGGCGGTGCGGGCCGAGACCGGCAGCTTGGAGAAGATGATCTGGTTGACGGTACGGCCGCGCTGTTTCAGGCTCAGGCCCATATCGCCATGGATCAGGCTGTTCATATAATTAAGGTACTGCACGCCGAGGGGCTTATCGAGGCCGTATTTTTCGGCCAGGGCCTGCTGGGCTGCTTTGCTGATGGACTTTTCCGCCACGAACGGGCCGCCGGGGACCAGGTTCATGATGAAAAAGGTAAGGGTCGCGACGATGAACACGCTGAAAATGCCCATTGCCACGCGCTTGACGATGTACTTCGCCATGGTTTTGTGCCACTCCGTTTCTTAATGGAATACAAATTGGGGTCGATTTCGGTTTATTCGTTTAACGCTCTGTACCGTGCGTACACGCTTGTGCGCAACAGGCGGACAGACTGGAGAATAAAAAAGCCGATGGCGGCTGCGATTGCAAACGCCATCGTTCGTAATCCGAAATCTACTCTATATTATAAAATGTTGCAAAGTATTTGTCAATTCGATGTTCGTTTTCAGACAACTACAAAGAGCCGAAAACCCGCCCTGCGGGCTGCGGATTTTCGTGAAAGATGCCCATTTGCAGAATTTTTTGAGTTTTTTGAAAAAAACGCTTGACTTTCCGGGCGGCGGGCGCTATAATAAAACACGTTCTCCGGCGAGAACGTCAAGAGAATATGCGCCGGTAGCTCAGCTGGATAGAGTGTCTGACTACGAATCAGAAGGTCGGGAGTTCGAGTCTCTTCCGGCGCACCATGCACCGCACCGGGGCAGAGATGCCTCGGTGCATTTTTTGTTTGTATCGCTTTTCAGGGCACACTGGCAGCGGCAATCCCCATATAGGATCACCGCCGCCGATCTGCTCTGAAGCAGTAAAGGCGTTTTATATAAAAGTTCCTGGCAGCGGGTGTTCATCCCGCTTTCCCCCGACCCAGCATCCCGGCTGGAGGTTTCTGCCTATGGGGGCCTGTGGCGCAGCGGGGCTTGTTACAGCCCAACGGCTTGTGCAGCCGACTGCGGTACAGAAAAGAAACAGGAACCTGTATTCGGTTTTCAAGGTACAACGATAAAAACCCCCGACCATTACAGTGGTGGGGGTTCGTGTACCTTGACAAATATCAAACTGGTTTGTATACTGTTAAGGCAGTAAACCAACTGGAATTGGTTTATCACCATACAGATATACAACACAGAATTGTATTGCTTAGTGCCACATTACCCCACAACGCTGTCTTTCTTTTAAGCCTTGTGGTATGTGTTCGCCTGGTTGCTAACCGGCAAACAGCGTGGAGTTCTTACCGGGACTATTATAAGCAGATTCAAAAGAGAAGTCAAGCGGCGAAAGTCACTTGACTTTCTTTTTTTCTGCATAATAGGTTAGAAGTCGTAGTGTGTCCAAAGGCTGAGGATTTTTACTGTTTTTGCATCCTCCACGACTTCGTAGACAAGTCGGTGCTGGATATTGATCCTTCGGGAATAAGCCCCTTTCAAATTACCCACGAGCTTTTCATACGGCGGTGGGGTCTGATAGGGATTTTCCCGCAGCAGATCAATCAGCGCCTTGGCTTTTTTGTCCAGCCTTGCAGCTTTGAGCTTGGGAATGTCCCCGGCAGCCTTTTTGGTGTAGACGATACTGTACATTACCAGGCCACCTCAGTTTCCGGCAGGCACTCGTCCAGCGGGGTGTTGAGGCCCTCGATGATCTGGTCCCGTACTTGGGGATTAGAGGAAAGATAGAGCGTTTCCATCAGCCCATTATAATCTTCTTCGCTGAGGATGATGGCGTTTCCCTCTTTGGTGCTGACATTCACAGGTTCGTTGTACTTTACTGTCTGCTCAAGGATACCAAAGATATTTTTCCGAAAGTTAGAAACATTGGTGTTCAACATATTGCTCCCTCCTTACATGTACATTATAGCGTACACTGCTGCGTTTGTCAAGAGGGGGCGTACAATTTTTTGTACATTTTTTTTAGGGAGCCTGTATGATAAATCTCTGCCGTGTTATGGACTTCGCTTTTTGCAAATAAGTACTCAAACATTGGCGTGTGAACGTAAAAAACAGGCTGTGCCTAATAGGCACAGCCTGTGGAATAAAGCGGGTCATTCATCGTCCAATATCTCTTGAAACATTTGCTCCGCGCTGCTCTTGCAGGAAAGCTGCGCGCACTTCCCGCAGCTTTTCAAGGCCCAACGCCCAGTAGGGCCGGATCTGGTCGCCGGTCATACCGGCCTCCCGGCACAAGCGCATTTCCCGCAGCACACGGGGCGCACACTTGTGCAGCTTGATGAGCTTCAGGCCGTAGGTGTCCGGCATGATGCCGTTTGCCATACCGATCAGCAATTCCCGCAACTGGTCCTTGGTGATGCCGTGGATCGGGTCCTCATAGTACATGGGCGGCAGCAGGCCCTGCTCTCTGGCCCAGTCCCGCAACTGATGTACGCGGCGCTTCTTGATGATGTGCAGCGGTAGCGTCGGATCGTCGTAGGCGCTCTCGTCGAAGCCCATCCGCATAGCCAGGCGTAACTCACGCAGCTTCGGCAGACCCTCGTCGGTGTCGTAACCTTTCGCCAGATACGGCTCAATGTCCAGATCGTCCTCGATCCAGGCAGCCTTTTCTTCCGCCCAGGCCAGGTCGATGGGCCGCCCGCCCAGAATGGCCCGCTTTGCGGCCTTATCCCTTTTCGCCAGATAGATGATGCCTCCCTGGTGTGCGGCCCGGCGCTTTTGGCGGTTATAGTTCTGCGCGAGTTGGCGTGGCGGGTAGCCGATCATCTTTAACTTCTCCGGCGGCACATCGACCTCAACCACCCGAACTACGGGGAACAGCGCCTTTTTCTTCCCGCCGTTTACGGGGACACGGACCAGACTGCCGGGCTTGATCTGCCGCTTGCCCTTGTAGTCCTCCGGCACGCCGAACAGGTACTCCTTCCCCTCCGGCTTGAATTTGATTACCACCATCATCATTTTGCATCCTCCTGTCCCAAATTATAGCTGCTTGCCAAAGGCTTTGCAATGCGGTACAAAGGAAAAAATATCGCCGCGCCCCGCCGATCAACTCCTGGCCCGCCAGGGGTACACTTCGCCCCTTGCATTCCGGCTGCGCAGGGCGCACTTCTCCCGTTAGTATCCTCCTACTGGGAGATATAGTTCTTCCTTCTGTACTGTAAGTAGGGTTAGTCTTATTACTGCTCCGCAAAATTTGGCATACTGCATCCCCAAAAAAACGGCCAAGCATTTGACAAGCCCTCCCCAAAAAGGGGATAGTAATTTTGTTCTTATGTGCTTTATGCACGGCTGTCTGTGTTTGCCCGCAGGCGGCCTCTTTTTTTGCGTCGACCAGGATATACAGGTTGTGTTTGCCCGCGCGGAACGCCGCCTTCAGCAGCAGCCCAGCCGCCGCCAGATTCTTGATGGCCGTTTGCACGGTAGTCACGGCTACGCGCAGCGCATTGGCCATGTGCGTGAAAGACGGGAATGCCTTGCGAAGACGGTTGGCGCACCTGCAGAGATAGGCATACACCGCGAAATCCCGTGCGGGTAAGGAAAGTGCGTCCAGCGGCAGCCTGCACCAGCCACCGCTCAGATACCGCAGCTTGTAGGCGTGGGCGATCTGCTGGCCGTTGCGGTCACGCCGGGGGCACACGGTCACAAGGCCCTTTTGGGCCAGTCCGGCAATGGCGGTGCGCACCGTGTGTTCGCTCATGCCACACCGCTCCTGGACGGTGGCGCTGCGCACCGTGGCCGTGCCCAGGCAGTTCTGGCAGGCAGACAGGTACACGTAGACCTTCAGTTCTTTGGGCTTCAAACCAAAATCAAAGAGCGCATTATATAGTTTGATAAACATAGACTTCTCCTTATAAAAAACGCCCCAGGCAGGGCCTTTCCTGCCTGGGGCTTTGTGCTTATGTCGGGTCTCAGGTGTCAAACTTGCCGGGGTACAGCTCGGCATTCTGGTTGCGATGTTTCCTTTTTTTGCTGTTGGCGGCCAACTTGCTTTTGTGTTCAGCCGGGGCAAGGTCCGCACTGTACTGCAGAGCCTGCTGCATATCTGTAACGCTGAGCAGCCGCACCTCCTGGTAGTCGCTTTCCGGCTCTTTTATAGCATCTTCGGCGGTCAGGCTAAGATATTTCCAGTAGCCTTCCAGGTGCGTTTTCATGGGCGCATAGCCCGCTTTTTCAACGATCCAGGTGTCACGCTCAATGCGTACCATCTGAGCCGGGGAAACAAGGGGGCGGCCCATAAGCTGGTGGCTGCTGGTGGTCTTGCCGTCAGACTTGGAGGTGGAGCCGGTCAGGATAGTTTCGTCGCCCAGCATTTTGGAGATACTTGATGCGGTATCCTGGGCGGATGGCGATACAAACGTGTTGAGCAGGATCTGGCAGTTGTCCTTGATGATCTCGGTCACGTTTTTGTCGTATTTGAGCAGGAACTGACTGTAACTCTGCACAGCCACCAGCAGACGCCCGCCGCGGCTGCGGATGGCCGAAAACAGGCTGGTGACGCCGGGAATTGCGGGGAAGTTACCGAACTCGTCCAGGAAGAAAAAGAAGGGACGAGGGCAGTGCCCGCCCTGGCGCTCGGCCAGAGCAATCAGGTCATCGGTCAGGAAACGGATGTACAGGGATGCAAGAAAATGGCGGGTCTCGTTTTCGTCCGGTGCAACCAAGAAAACCGCAGTCGGCGTTTCGATGAAGCGCTCCGCATCCAGCGCATTGTCATGGGAACAGATCAGCTGCTCCAATTCCATGTCAACAAATTTCAGCAGCTTGGCCAGCGCCGAACTGATGATGTTGAGGGTGGTGCGGATGTCCGCGCTGGTCGTGGTAGCCACGTAGCCCTTGATACGCCGGTCAGTGACGTTTTCCAGCATGGCGGCCAGGCGGCTCTGCTGGACCTGAGTGCCCCTTTCCGGCGCGTCCGCGCCCGCCAACTCCACGATGAGGTTGAACACACTGACGATGTGCCGTTCCGCTTCTTTTCCGTACTGCGATACCAGCAGTACAAGGCCCGTTATCAGTCCACGAGCTGTCTCGTTAAAATACTCGCTGTTGTCACCGCTCCCGGCACCACCAGTAGCCCCTATAATGGCACTGGCAATGGTCTTGGCATACCGTTCTGCGGTGGCGTAATGCACGGCCTTCCGCCTGGCGTCCTGTTCCTTGTGCCAGGCATCAATCTCAGCGTTGACGCGATACAGCAGATTAAAATGGCAGGAACTGAACACATTTCGAAGGTCGAGCTTCAGCACGCGGTAGCCGCAGCGCCGCAGTTCCGGCCCGGTGATGGTGTACAGATCGTCCTTGACGGATACCAGCACCATGCTGGCTCCATTCCCGACGCCTTTACCGTTTTTGGTGTTGTGGTTGACGCGGGCATTGTAAGTAATGGTCGGGATATATACGCTGGTGGATTTGCCCGCGCCGGGCGGGGCCACCATCAGGACGGACTGGTCGCTGATGTCGAGTAGCCAGGTACTGCGGGTGGCTCCCACCAGCATCCCCGGCGTTTTCTCGCTGCCATGGGGAACCTCAACGTACACTTTCTTCTTTTCTTCATCATCCATAAAGTGCGCGTCGCCATGCTGGCCGTGCCCGGCCTGCACATCTTTTACTGCCAATGGTGTGCGGTTGTACATCTCGACCAGCGCCGCTGCCAGCAGAGCCGCCAGCAGCTTTGCCAGGACGAGCAGCCCATCTCCCAACGCATACCCGGCCCCCACCTGCAGGGCCGTTGCCAGGGCGTATGCAATCACAATCGTCAGCAGCGGCCGCAAACCTCTTTTCAAAAAATCATCTCCTCCTTACAGGTCCATCATGAACGCCTGGCTTTGGGGCGACAGTTCCGTCACCTGTTCCGGCTCCGGCTCATTCTCCGCTTCCTGCTCCAGCGCTCTTTCCTGCTCATGGGCCAGGAAGTGGTCACAGTAATCCAGGGCTTTGTCCAGACGCTGCAATGTGACCGGCAAGTCGAACGTCGGGCATTTGACGGCCTCCGCATGGGCGGACGCCAGCTGCTGCGACAGCCGGTCACTTACCCCAACGTCATACCGTGCCGCCAGCATCACCGCCAGGGACGCGCTCTCCAGGTCGCGGACCGGCTGCTCCACCGTCGCTGTGCGCTGGATAACGGCGTCCGCGTAGCCCTTCAGTTCACTGAGCCGCACATCTTCCTCGGAACCGGCGTCCGATACATGGATCACGTTCTGGTCTGCGTCGAAGTAGGCTGCGCCCGGCTTGTCCTGGTCACGCTGCACCGTCAGCCCGGCCTGCCGGGCTGCGTCCTCCATATCCAATGGGTTCTTTTCAATTTCATCATCCTGATGACTTTGATGCTCCAAAAACTCCTGATATTGCAGCGGTTCCTTCTTCAATTCCTGCAGGAGTTGCTGCTCAGCCCATTCGCGAAATCTGTCCAGAGAGCCTTCCGGGAAAACATCCCATGAACTGTTGTTGCTTTTGCGATATTCGATTTCCCCTGCACTGGCGTAAGTCATGCGATCATACGAATACAGACTCTGTTTATCCGGGCCTTCCAATCTGCCGCTTCCATCACTGTACATCGTCCATTTCCATCCTGCGGGCAGCTTTGCGGCTGGCTCGACTGTAGAAGCTTCCCAATCTTCATTTTCTTCTGCATGAAGATTCACATTTTCTTTCTGCATACGATTCTCCTTTTCATTCTGTACGAGTTCCTGCTTTTCCTGGTCCAGCAGTATATTCAGTTCATTCAGCCGGGCCAGCTTGGTCTGAAATTCTTCTTCATAGGCGAATGGCTGTTTGGCCGCCTCTTTGGCAGATTCAATGTTTTTCTCTATCTCTTCGCGCGCGGCGATTTTTACCGGGATCTGAGCGGATATGTTTTCCAGCACCGCGCGGAAAGAGGAAAAGTTCTGCTTCGGGTTCAATTCGATCCTGTAGCGCTGTTCGCCCTGCAGATACCCCGCAAATCCAATGATCTTCGGGTCGTAGCCCACACAGATGTCAAACCCGCAATACCGGCCGATCTTCTTCTCGCCTGCACCGGCTGCGGCCGCCTTACAGGCTTCCAGGAGCGCGGCGTCGGCATCGGCGCGTTTGGTATAGGTCACTCCCTGGATAACGGCGGAGAACATCTCGTTCCCCTTATCGTCTTTGCGCAGGCTGCTTTGAAACAATGCGGCGTCCTGCCGCAGGGCGTCCAATTCCTGGCCGATGCGCCGGATTGCTGCCGGATACCCGATAGAGACAAGGTCCTGCAATTCATAGATCTGCGCATTGTGGGCGCTGCGCAGCGTGCTGAGCCGCGCCACTTCGTTGTCCAGGTCCATTTTTTCCTTGATGAGAGGGTTTCCCGCACAGAGCGCCTTGACTTCAGCGTAAGTAAGCGTTGCCTCGTCCAGGTCCTCACAGGAGCGGGCGGGGGTCTTGCTGGTCATGATCTGGCTGATATAGCGCTGCTTGTTCTCAATGAGCTGCCAGCTGTAGGCGTCGAAGCTGCCCTCCGTGGCGTAGCGGAATATCTGCACGCGTTTGTTTTCGTTGCCCTGGCGCAGAATCCGACCTTCGCGCTGCTCAATATCCGAGGGCCGCCAGGGCACATCCAGATGGTGGAGTGCAATCAATTTGGTTTGCACGTTGGTTCCGGCTCCCATTTTTTGTGTACTGCCCAGCAGCACGCGCACTTTGCCAGCGCGCACACGGGCGAACAGCGCCGCCTTTTTCGCGTCGGTGTTCGCGTCGTGGATATAGGCGATCTCCTCTTTCGGGACGCCTCTTGCGATCAGCTTATCCCGGATGTCGTCGTACACATTCCACGCGCCGGTCCCCGGCGTGGCCAGGTCGGAAAATATCAGCTGTGTAGACCGCCGTTCCCGCGTCTGCGCCCAAATCTCGTAGACCTTGTCCGCACAGGCGTTGGCCTTGCTGCCGGGATCGTCCGGCAGGGCCGGGTTGAGCAGCCGCTGGTCAAGTGCCAGCTTCCTGCCGTCCGTCGTGTCGGGTAGGATACCGGCGAGGTAGCTATGCTCCTTTTCCGTTATCCCCCCACGGAACCGGACTTGATACTTTCGCATCATCCGGCTCCCCAGTAATTTAATTTCAAGAAAGTGGTTTGTTTATTGTTCCATTGTGGATTGCTACATGGCATTCCCGACATACCACAAGCGTTTTTCTGTTTCTTGCTGCCATAACTTGCGCCCATGTGGGAGCGTTAAGCAGCCCCTTGTTCTTCACATCAGCAAGTTTGCGAATGTGGTGTACTTCAATATTTTCTTTGCTTCCACACAATTCACAGGTATCTGCCAGCAGTCTTTTTACAAGCTCCGTTCGTCCGCCATACACTTTATAAGGCTTGTCCTCAATAATGGCTTTGCGCTTGTGGACAAGGGAGGATACCACCCCAAGTTGCAACAAGAGGCTTCTTACCGGGCCGTGGCACGACCACTTGTAAGCAGGGGACTTCTTTTCCACTTGTGCTTGTAGTTGTGGTTCTGTACTTTTTCTTTTGCTTCTTCATAGAAGATCTGTGTTTACAGGCTAATGTTTTCAGCAAAGAAGTTTCCATTACCCAATACAGCGTAGAAAACCACGACAGATTTTGTGCCAGGATATAATACTGAACCAACCCACGGTACTCCGCTTGAAACTGTTGCACGATAGAAAAATCATCATCTTGGAGCAACGCATTTCTATGAGTAACCTTTCCATTTCGCTTGAAGGATTGACACTTGCTCTCAATAACCTTTGCAGGGACAAGTAGTGCGATGGCACCGTTTGCACCTCTGCGCCCTTTGGGGTCGATGTAGTCATTAGCCCTTTGTGCCTTAATTTCGTAACCCAGGAACTTAGCCGCCTGACTACTTGCATTGGTAATTAAGGTCTTTTCCTGCGATAATTCCAGATGAAGCTCATTTTCAAGGAAATTGTGCATTGCCGCCTTAATTTCCTCGGCATCAGCTTTGGAGCCTGTAAAACCGATGAGAAAATCATCAGCATAGCGAACATATCTGCATCTGCGATAGTTTTCATCATACGGGTCAACTGACGGAATATTTCGCCGTTCTACCTCAAGTTTGTGGGCAGTCTGTATATCTCTATTCTTTCTGGCTTTGCTGATTTCAGCGTTCATCCTGTTGTATGCAGGGTTAGATTTCTGCCGCTTACCCTTTGTATATTGGGGAATTAGCGTATTCTCTAACCACTGGTCAAATTCATTCAAGTAGATGTTTGCCAGTAGAGGGCTGATAACCCCTCCCTGTGGAGTTCCGCTGATTGTTTGATTGAACTTCCAATCATCCAAATAGCCAGCTTTCAGCATATTGGAGATAAGGCGAAGAAACCTTCCGTCATGGATATTCTTCTCAAGAATTTTCAAGAGAACATCGTGGTCAATCGTATCGAAGTATTTGGATATGTCTCCCTCGATGAACCAACGGGTTCCTTTCCAAATCTGAATTTCCTGCAACGCTGTGTGACATCCTCTATTGGGTCTGAATCCATGGGAATGATTGCTGAATTGCGGTTCGTAATACGCTTCTAATATTTCTCGCATTACCTCCTGCAATAGCTTGTCTCCCCATGCAGGAATACCAAGAGGACGTTTCTTTCCGTTTTTCTTTGGAATATATTCACGTCTTGCAGGCTTCCATTGGTATTTTTCTTCTCGTAGAAGTTCAATCATTCTGTCGATTTTCTGGATCGACATACCATCAACCGTTTCATCTGTAACACCCTTGGTCATTGCGCCGTTATTCGGGTATAACTTCGCATAGGCATTGAGATAGAAGTCCCGGTTGAACAAGAGTTTGTAAACTCTTTCAATGGGTTTGTGCTGTTTTCCACGTTCTTGAATGACCGTTAAAACAGTTTGGGCTGTACGCATCTCACGCACCTACTCCTTTCTAACTAAGTCTAAATTACCTGTCACCCTTCGCCGTGTACAAGGCTTTCCCTTGCTCTGACTACTATGGTGACTCCGTTGCCATGGGGGTCGCCCCCTTTAGGCAATCCTGCCATTCGTCAAAAGTGTACGTATCGAGCATCCCTTAGGTTCCTTTTTCGTTCCTTTATTCACACTCATTGTGCGCTCTTTCATTGCAAAAAGTTACTCGCCCAAAATCAACAACAGCGAGCATACAATGACACCGGTATCAATCGCTTTCCGGTGGGCGATGCTGTGCACCAAGTCGGAACTAAGGTTCAGGCAGTATAGCTTTAACCATAGGACACGGAACTTGCGGAGCGTCGAAGTCTTTCGATTAACTCCTTATCCGCTTTACCAACATGCGATTGTCCCCTTTGAGTTTCCTCGCTAGGTAGGTTGGTTGTTCCCATTATTCACTTTTAATAATGTCCCCCTGCGGGGGAGATACACTTTTGCGCTTAGCAGCGCACGATCTTGAGCATATTGTCCATATGAGGGTCCACGCTGCCCGCGCGCACCGCCTCGGCCCGTTCGCCCAGTGCCTGGATGGTATGCTTCTGCAGCTCCGTGGGCGGGCACATGATGACCGTCGGTTTGCCGCCTTCCAGTTCCGGCACCTCCAGCTTCAGCATGTCGGCTGTCTGTACATCCGCAGCCAGCTTCCACATGCTGATGAGTTCCGGCAGATTGTTGAACCTGGCAAACCGCGTTTTCATGCGGTAGCCGGTCCCTTCGGGGGCCAGCTCCATAGCGCTGACCGTTTCGCCAAAGTTGGCCGCCCATGCGTCGAAGGCGTACAGGCCATGCTCACGCAGGGTATCCGCCTGTATATAGCGCATCATGGTGTAGAGTTCCGCAGCCGAGTTGCTGATGGGCGTGCCGGTGCAGAACACAACGCCTTTGCCGTCCGTGATCTCGTCCAGGTATTGGCACTTCATGAGCAGGTCTGTGGCTTTCCGGCTCTCAGCGGTTGTAATCCCCGACACATTTTGCATTTTCGTCTGCACGGCCAGATTTTTGAACTGATGCGCTTCGTCCACCATGAGTGAATCGACGCCCAGTTCTTCAAAGGTCACTGCGTCGTCTTTGGGGGCGTCCATCAACTTTTCCAGCCGCGATTCCAGAGATTTTTTGGCCCGCTCCAGCTGCTTTACAGACAATTCCTGCCCGGTGCGCTCTTTTTTTGCCGCATTGATGACCTCCGTGAACTGCTCGATCTCATCGCGCAGGAACTGCTGCTGCCGTTCATCGGACAGCGGCAGCCGGGTGAACTGGCTGTGCCCCAAAATCACAATATCATAATTGCCGGTGGCAATGCGCGAACAGAACAGCTTACGGCGGTCCTTTTCAAAATCCCGCTTTGCCGCCACAAGGATATTGGCGTTCGGATACAGCGTCAGCAGTTCGGACCCGATCTGTTCGGTCAGGTGATTGGGCACGACGATCATGGTCTTGCTGCACAGGCCCAGGCGTTTCTTCTCCATAGCCGCCGCGCCCATGACGATGGTCTTGCCAGCGCCTACCGCATGGGCTACCAGCGTATTGCCTCCGAACAGGATGCGAGCCACCGCGTTGCGCTGATGGGGCCGCAGCGTGATCTCCGGGTTCATACCGGGGAAAGTTAGGAAACTGCCGTCATATTCACGTGGGCGTAGGTTATTGTAGTGTTCATTGTAGTAGGCGGCCAGCCGACGCCGCCGGTCCGGGTCCTTAAATATCCAATCCCGGAACGCGGCCTCAATCTGCTTTTGTTTATCCTGCGCCAGACGTGTTTCCTTCACGTTGGGCACAGCCCGCTTTTTGCCGTCTGGTTCTTCCACATAGTCGTCTACCCTCGCGGGCTGCATATTCAGGCTGCTCTGTAACAGATCGTAAAAGGACCGGCGTTTTGTGCCGTAGGTGGCCGTGGCGCGGACGTTCACACTGTCCATCCTGCCGCCGGTCACGCTCCAGCGGGCCGTGACCGGCTCGTAATGCACCTGGATGTGCTGCGCCACCCAGGCATTGGGCTGCATCAGCTCCAGGACAAACTGCCGCACATCGTCGGCAGGTATCCAGGTGGTGCCCAGATGCACGTTGATCTCCGACGCCGTCAGTTCTTTGGGCTGCACAGCGGCCAGGGCGTCCGCGTTGGCCCGGTACACCGGGTCCAGCGCGGCAGCCTGGCGGGCCTGTTCCAGCTTTTGCCGGACGTTGCCCGACAGGTATTCTTCAGCGGTCTGGTAGACCGGATTTTCTTCCGTTCCCATGCCGGGCACACGGAACATCAGGCCGGACAGGTCCTTCACCAGTTCTTCCTGCGTTTTGCCGGAAAGCTGCTGCATATACGCCAGGTCGATGCCGCCGTGTTCGGCAAGCGACACCACCAGCGCCTCAGCGGCGGTATCCACATGATCGATCACGCGCGTCGGGCGGATGGTGCGCTTTGTAAACATATCCGCCTTGCCTGCAAAATTTCCTTCTTCGTCCACTCTTTCCAAAGAGCGCAGCAGGCTGTACCCGCTGTCCTCGTGGAACGCGGCGTTGTTGGCGCGGCTGTACAGGCGGCCATATTTGCTTACATAATCGTCATATTGCCGGGAAAGCTGTCGCTGCAAACGTGCGATCTCCTCCTCCGGCAAGTCGTTCACCTGCGCCTGGATCAGTTCCCGTGTGGCAGAGAGCAGTCCCACCATACCCTCAATTCGCTGCCGGGTCATGGCGTTGGGGGTCTGTTCCCACATGAGAGAGTCACGCCGGAAATAGATTTTTCCGTCCCGCACACAATAGCTGTAATTGCGCACAGCTGGATCGGCAGGAATAGCCTTCGAGCTGGCCGCGTTTTCTTCATCACCAATGGCCAGCGGCGCAAGTTCCGGCAGGACGGCCTGCAGGCGGCCCATGGCTGTGCGCAGCTGCTCTTCCAGGCTGGTATCTGTATCAGGCTGGCAGGTGGGGCGCGGCCCGTAGGGGCCGCTGACCATTTCCATTTTTCCGCAGATCATTTCCGGGTGGTCGATAAAATACTGGTTCATCGGTATGCCGTCTGCGGTTTGGCCCACATGGAGCCAGTCGGCTTCCGGGTTCGACAGTACGCCGTCCCGCTTCTGCAGAAACAGAATGTCGGCGGTCACTTCGGTGCCTGCCGCCGCTTTGAATGCGGTATTCGGCAGCCGCACCGCGCCGATCAGGTCGCAGCGGGCGGCCAGGTACCTGCGCACATCCTCGCTTTTCTTGTCCATCGTCCCGCTTGTGGTGATGATGGCCTGGATACCGCCCACGCGCAGCTTGTCGATATTCTTTGCCGCAAAGTAATCGTGGATCAGGAAATTGTAGCGGTTGAAGGCAGGGTCGTTTACTTTGTACTGCCCAAAAGGCACATTGCCCACCACCGCGTCAAAAAAGCTGTCCGGCAGCGACGCCTTTTCATAGCCCGTGATCTGGATGTTTGCTTTAGGAAAAAGCTGCTGGGCGATGCGCCCCGTGACCGGGTCCAGTTCCACGCCGTACAGCATCGTGCCGTTCGTATCGAAGGACGCCGGGCGGTTGGCGAAGAATGCGCCCACGCCCATGCTCGGTTCCAGGATGTTGCCGCCCTTCAGGCCGAAGCGCTCCAGCGTTTCATACATGGTGCGGATGATCTCCGGCGGCGTATAGAACGAGGTCAGGGTAGAGGCGCGGGCGGCTTCATATTCCTGTGCGGGCAGCAGTTCCTTCAGCGTTTTATATTCCCCTGCCCACTCGGCTTTTTTGCCGTCGAAGGCGTCGGACAGGCCGCCCCAGCCCACATAACGGGCCAGCCCTCGCTGCTGATCCGGGAGTGCCTGCTGGCCGGTAGCATCCAGATGCTGTAGCAGCCGCAAAGCAGCGATGTTGTCCTGGAACCGGGCCTTGGGGCCGCCTGATGGAATGGCGTCGCCAGTGGATATGTAATTGACCGCATTTTTGCGGCCTTCCTTTATCCATTCCTGATAAGCAGCGTGTTCAGCTTCCTTTACCGTTTGGAATTTTTTCCATTCACCGTCCACCGGGATCTCCACGGCATGATCTGCCGCGCTATCCGGGGGTGTTGCGGCGGTCTCTGCCGGGGACAGGACACCGCCGCTCTCCATACGCTGCGCATACTTGCTGATGTCATCCAGCGTGAGCCATTCCGGCTTTTCAGGGAGCAGATCGTACAATTCCCGCATTTTTGCGATTTGCCCCTGGACGCTGCCCGCCCACAACTGCTTTTCCGATCTGTTGCCAGCGCCCAGGAAGTAGTCACAGTCGGTACGCAGTCGATCCAGTAGCTGGTACTCAAAACCATAGTCCTTTGCGGCATTCTGCGCCGGCGCTTCATCCAATGAGAGTTGCTCATATCTGGTGTCCGGCGCGGCCTGGGGCGGCCGGTGCTTCACAGGCTGTTTTGCTTTAGCCAGTTCCAGCATCGCGGCGTGGTCCTCGTCCGAAACGGCGACGTCGATTTCATGCGTAGCTTCACCGTTGCCGATGGTGATAGTATCACCATCGAGGCGCACGGACGCTTTTGTAAGGTCCGGCGGCTGAGGGGCAGCCTCTACTGCCGGGGCGGCAGAGGGTTCCGGCTGTTTTGCCTGCGCGGCGATCTCCTCCGGCGCGGGCATGGTCATGTTCATGGAGTAGGCCACACTGCGGACCGGCTCCAGGCACGCCCGCAGCGTGTGGTTGAGGAGTGTTCCGAGTTTTTCCAGCACTTTAGGACGGTTTTGGTACTGTACCACAAAAGAAAACGAACGGATATCTATATCATCCGTCGGCAAGCCCAGGCGCTTACAGGCGACATACATCGCGCTCTGTTCCAGACAGTGCTGAAGCGCGGCTTTCACAGACGGGGCTGCGTTTGGCAGAACTTCAGAATCCACGATCTTCTGGACCCGGCTGCGTATGTAACTGTCCAGGTTCTTTTCCCCGGTCCGCTTCAGCAGATTATGCAGTGCAATTCCAGATTTGTTTTTGTGTACCGTCCAGGGACGGGGGCCAGGAGGCGGTGAGCCGGGAACCGTGTCGGCATAATCGTACACATAGGAGATATGGTTGGGACTCTTGTCATCAAAAATCCGCACTCCTGTCGTGCCGCCTTTTACAGCCCGGTTCATATCTTCCCATCGCTTTTCTGTGAGAACCGCTTTCATTCCTGGCTTCTGCGAATACATGGCGACCTGATTTTTGAACGACTGGCGGTAGGTGTATCCGGCTGAATCCAGAAACCTTTTCCATGAATCGCTGTCACCGGCAATTTCCCGCAGCGTTTTTCTATGCGATTTTTCCAACTGCTCATACAGTGTTAGGTTCGGCATAAACGTTGACCCTCCTGTTTTTTATTTCAGGCAATAAAAAGAGCAGACCGAAGTCTGCTCTTTCGATTCGTCTATTTGTTTGTAAATGCGCAAACGGAAAAACTGCTCAAAACGGGAAGATTTCATCGGGCTTTCCACAGTCTTCCCAGTCCTCCTGCGTCCCATTGAAGAACATATTTTTCCCCCGGCCAATAGTCGCAACCGGATGTGCCATCTTAGGTATTCCCAGTTCGCCCCGCTGGCAGCCGCCGAACATCAGCGGCTCGGCCATTTCCTCTGCCTGCGCCTGCAAGGCGTTCATGTGGCCCACATGCTCCAGAAAGTGCGTGTTCTGATCCGGGGCGGGGTTCTTCACGAGCAGCGCCTTTACTGTGTCGTCAATGAAGTCTGCCACTTCCTCGTTTTTTGCCTTGCAGACCGCACCAAGTTCTTTTTTACAGACCAGTTCCCAGAATTCCTCCGGGCAGTAGGCTTCCAGCCAGTCCTTATACTTCTGTCCGTATCTGCCGCTGAACCCGCCAAAATCCTCCGGTTTCGGCCAAGTTATATTGAATTTTGTAGATATCTCCGAAAAGATCTCCTGCTGATCCGAAGCATAGCCCATATCACAGCGGACCTCTTCGGGAATCAGCGCAAGCAGAGCCTCCCGTTCATCTTCCGGCAGGCTTTCAATGTGCGCTTTCAGATCTTCTTCGGGAATATCCTCAAATAAATACAGGCGGTCCAGTTCGTCCATATCTTCCAACTGCTGCATAGTAAAGTCCATAGTGTACCTCCATCTGTGTCTTTGTTGTGTTTCTGCATACAATTTCGCTTAATCTCATGATTTTGTCAAGGGGTAATTTGAATAAATACCGATTTTCGACGGTGAAATGCGCGTATTCCTTTGCAAATAAGCGTCGAAAATAAGTCGAAGTAACGTCGTAAATCGGTTGTGCCTGATAGGCACAAAATGTCCGTCACCGCTCCATCGCGGACAGGTTTCGCTCGTCTGCAAGGCCGGTTTTCAGCCTGCGCACATTCTGCTTTTCGCCCGTCAGGCCGTTGGCGGCCCGGTGCGCCCGGTTCCTGATCTGTGCCTGCTGCCGGTCGAAGTTTAAGGTTTTCGCCAGGCGATACAGCATATTCTGTGCTGCATAGCCAGGGCTTTTCTCTCTGTAGTCGGACCCATCCACGGTTCCATCTGAATCGGATGGCTGCGTATTCATTGCAAGGTCTTGTTCCGGGGTTGACTTTTTCTGTTCACCATGCGAAGCTGTTTTTTCCTGTACTGCTGGCCCGCCGTGCGGCGGGGATGTGTTAGTTGTCGCGTGAGCAGGGACAGTACCGTTTCGATCCACTGCCTGCGCCGACGTTGACTTTTGGGGCGCACTGTGCGAAGCTATTTTTTTCCGTACTGCTGGCCCGGCGTACCGCTCGGCAGCCTGTATGATGATATTGTGCCGCGTGACCTCGGCGCGGCCAGCACGGCGTTCTTCAAAATCGCAATAAGGGTGAAAGAAACTGTTTTCGATCTCCGCGAACTTTTTGTCCAAGGTGTCCTCATAAGAAGCATAGGTGAGCACCAGCTCCTTTTGGCTGTCCAGATACTCCTCGTACATGGATTTGAGAATGGGGTCGCGCCGCATGATCTGTTCCAGTACGTTGTCTACCTGTGCCTTGAGGGGAGGTGGCAGGAATTTGTAGGTGTGTTTCCCTTTCGTAGCCCGCAGTTCCTTACCCAGCGTTTTTAGCGAGTCGGTGATCTCGCGGTCCACCAAATACTCGCTGGACACCAGTCTGCGCAGCTGCTCATTGAGTTTATCCCGCTGCGCGCTCTTTTCCTCTTTCAGATACGCCAGGTCGCCGCGAAATATCTCATTGGTGAAGCAGCTCTTGACCGTTCGGGTCGCCGCGTTCAGCGCGGCGTTTTTGTCTGTTTCTTTTTCCCGGTGCGGAATGAACGCTTCCCGGCTGTCGGTGGACCACACCAGAAAATGCAGGTGTGGGTGGAAGTCCTTGTTGTGCCAGGAACATACCATGCGCAAATTGCTTGGAGAAATGTTATACGCCTTTGCCATCTCGTCGGCTTTCAGCGCGATCAGATTTTTCATGTAATTGCGGTTTACTTCCAGCCGCTCGCAGTCGCTGGCGTTGAGCGAATACACATGATACCAGATCGTGCTGTTGCCGGGAGCCTCGACGTCTGCCTGTGCCGACAGCACCTTTTTTTCTGTACCGTTCTGGTCGAAGATGGGGCTTTGCCGGTCGATATAGGCAATGTAGTTGTTTGCATGACGCGCATTGGCGAAATAGCCGGAGTTGAGTATCGCCTTGACCTTCACTTTTTTCACCTCTTTCCGCTGCGTCAAACAGGCTTTGTGCCCGATCTTAACAGCGTTTTGTGCCTATTAGGCACAGCTACTTTCGGACGCTGCTTCGTCTTATTTTTGACACCTATTTGCAAAGAAAACGGGCGCAAACACCCGTTTTCTTTGTGGAACGCAGCGTCATTCTTCTACGATGTCCTCCAGTCGGAATACCCGGTCGTTCATCTTGAGGTATTCGACGGCGGCGCGGCGGTAGTTGTCCAGCGCACGGGGGTTTACCTCCAGTTCATGCGCAATGACCTGGCACAATATGGCCTGCTGGATCGCCAGTTCCGACAGCACCTTGTTGGTGCGGTTGTTCAGCCTTGATTCCATCAGGTTGACGCTGGCCAGCACGGTTCGCTTTACGCTTTCAGTAATAAAGGCCCCATTGTTCTGCACATACAGATAATCCCGATAGCAGCGGATGGCGTTCTCAAAGACAGCGGTTTCTGTGCAATTTTCCTTTGCTGCTATTTCTTCCACCATTCTTTTAGCTTCTTCACTGACCCGGTAGGTCTTTTTGTATAATTCCATCGTGCGGCTCCTTTCCGGGGGAACGATTTTCCCCATTTTTATGAAAATTGCAAAGCGGTTGGGAAAATGCAGGATAAAGCTATACGGCACAAGTGCCGTATAGCAACACACCGCGCCGCAGTGCAGCGCGGTTTTTTACCTCTTTCTTGTACGGCAGTTTGTACGGCATTTCTGCATCACTTTTTCGGGCTTGCCGTATATTTTTGCGTTTTTGCCGTTTATACGTTAAATAGTTGCCGTGCAACTGCCGTCACACTGTACGGCAGTACAGAAAGAAAACATTGCTTCGTTTGTTTTTATACAGCAGTTTGTACGGCTAATTACAGCCATCCCTCCGGGTCTACGCGGGCGCCATTGACATACACCTCGAAGTGCAGGTGGTTGCCGGTGCTGTCCCCGGTGCTGCCCACGGCCGCAATCGTCTGGCCCTGGGTCACAGTCTGACCTGCAGAAACGCCCAGAGAGGAACAGTGCGCGTAGAGGGTGTAGATTTGATTGCCGTCCACAACGCCGTGGTATATCTTCACGTAGTTGCCCCAGCTGTTGTGCCATCCGGCTTTCACGACCACGCCATCGGCGGCTGCGAAAATTGGTGTCCCGTATGCGGCAGCAAAGTCCATGCCGCCGTGAGGGGCACCCGTCCACCCATCTGCTTCCCCAAAATGGCAGGAGATGTAGCTGTAGCTTGCCAGCGGCAGAATAAAGGTGCCGTTGCCGCTGCCGGGCAGATTGCCGGTAAAGCTATCATCGGGCGTATAGCTGCCAGAATCGGTAATGCCTACCTGCGTGATCGTTACGCCGTACAGTTCCTGCCAGTCAGTCTGAAACAGTACTTTGCTCCACTCCACATTGAGTTCCGACCAGCCTTCCCAGTCCTCATTGAGCGTAGCCATCCTGACGGCCTGCTGATACTGCTGCATGACGGCGCTGCTCCCGGTGTAGGAAAGGTCCACCAAATCGTCCCACCGGGCTATGGTCTGCTCGGTGGCTCCGGCTTCGTCGTTCCAGGTCTGGCAGCCGGGCAGAGTGGCCGTCACATACAGGTCATAGTGGTCGCCAGGGCAATAAGTAACGGTGTGGTAGTTGTCACAATCGGCGGCGTCATCACTGTGGTGATAGGTCCCTCCGTTGCCGTCGGGGTGGCCGTCGCACACCTTCCGGCTCCGGCACCCGCCGCAGGAATACGGCCCGCGTTCGCGGGTCGTAAAGCTGATACTTTTGAGGACGGCCCAGCTTGCCAGGTCGCTCATGTCGATCTCCCAGTCCTGCTCATAGTAGCAGGATACAATGGTCAAAATCTCTTTATCATTGTTGGAAAAGCCGTTTTCCCATTGCAGGACAACATTGCGGTAAGGTTTCCCGTTGCGATCAGTACGCTGGCGGTATAGGGCCATCTGTTCCTCCACATAAGCGTCCCTGGCCTTGTCCATGGCCGCCACGGTTTCGCCCACCAGGGACGTATCCTCGGTGAGAAACGTCCCCAGGGTAGTTGCGAAAAATGACAGTCCGCCCACTATAAGCAGGAGGATACCGACGATCAGGAACAGCGGTGCCAGGATAACGCCGATCAGCAGCGGGCGGTGTTTTTCATCCGCCAACTCCCGCGTGATCAGCAGAATGAACTGTGGCGCGGCCATCGTTATACACCGCCCTTGTCACCGAACAGGGCGGCCTCGAAAGGCAGGGTCCCGATTTCCATGTAGTATTTCCCGTTGCCAGCTTTGAGTAAGCAATGCCGTTTGTTGGATACGCTGATGCAGGCGGCCTCGCCGTCGGTGAGTTTCAGCGCCTCCTGCATCCCCTGCAGATCGACCTGTCCGCTGTAAAACAGGAACTTAAAGCTGCTCATATTGATAATGGGCGAACTGTACTTGCGCACAGATTCGTCCAGGCAGTCACCGAGCTGCTGCGTAGCCACGCCGATACAAGCGTTGTACTTGCGGCTGCGCCGGGCAAAGTAGCTGATGTACTTTGCCATCAACGGCTGCTCCAGGTACAGGTACAGTTCGTCGAACGAGAGCAAGACCTGGAACTTCCGCTGCAGCACGATGGACCAGATGTACGTGTTCAAATTGTTCTCAACGGCTTGCAGGCGCTGTTCGCTGCCTTCCAGCAGCGCACCCATGCTGAAGCAGATCAGCGGATTGCCCGTCACGTCGATGGTGGTCGTTCCATTGAAGATGCTGGACAACTCACCATAGGTGGGGTCGGTGATATAGAGCAGCACTTCCGCGATCATCTCTTTGGTGAGCATAGGGTAATCGCTTTTTTCCATCTGCTTCTGCACGAAACCATACAGGGTGCTGAATGTGGGATAGTCCTCGTGCCGGAGCCGGGAAAAATCCGTCTGCTGGTCGATGCCAACTGACGCATACATTCCCTGCACCAGAATCATCAGCGCCCGCAGCGTGGTATCGGGAATTTCTGGCATCATGATACGGAACTCATCTTTGAGCCAGGACAGGTGCTGTAAAAACATCGGGCTGTTGCTGGCAATCTCCGGCAGATCGGTGTCCTCCTCATCATCCTCCAACTTGATCCGGCGGACCTCAAAAATATTGATCTTGTGGTGGCCGGAGGCGCAGTCGATAACCACACCGCCCAGGCCGCGCGTCACATCACTGTATTCGTTCTCAGGGTCCATGATGTAGCAATGCACACCGCGCACCACCTGGAATGTGAGAATCTTCTTCTGGAGGTAACTCTTACCTTGCCCGGCAGCGCCGGAAATAAAGAACACGCCGTTGGTGATTTGATCATCCCGCTGGAAGATGTCCACATACACCGGGCCGCCACGGTCGGTGCGCCCGATGGGCATCCCCTGGGGATGGACCAGGCTGGAATAGCTGAACGGGTACAGCGCCGCTGCTGTTTTGCTGGGCAGATTGTTGGAACACAAAATGAAGTGGTCGCTGCCCAGTGGTTGTGCCGACTGAAAGCCGCCGCGCTGCTCATAGTGCAGTTGGTCGTAGGTGATTCCTACCCCGGCCAGTTCGATTTTTACCTGCTGTTCCAGGTCGTTCAGCGCGTCCAGGGTCTTTGCGTAGATTTCAATATAAATGCTGATACTGTACACCGTGTTTTGGTTGCGTGTGATTTCCGCGTAAAAATTTTTGATGTCGTTGGCTTCCTGGATGGCGTCCATCTGCTCGGTGGCCACCTTTTTGCTGCTCATTACAGCCTTATTGCGAAGCTGTTCGTTGATGAGCTTGCGGGCGCTGTCCTTCTGCATAGGAGTAAAGCGCATCGTGAAGGATGTCCCGCGCATACTGGCGACTGTGTACAGTGCGCGCGGCGGTATCTGCGCAGGAAAGTTTTTGATCATCAGGGTGCGGCGCAGCACGCCGGACTGCTCGGCGTGGTCTTTGGTGAAGTCGATGCGGTTCGGACACAGGCGGCGCATGATCTCTTTGTTGTAAATGGCCGGTTTGGCTTTGGCCATATCCGGGTAGTTTTTTACTTCTTCGGCAATCGTGTACAAGTCTACATTGGTGAACTCGCGCACCAAATAATTGCGCAGCAGGACCGCCAGCTCCTCATTTTTGACCCGGTCAATCTTATATCCCTTGCCAGCAATGAGGTTGTAGATGTCATCATCGTCGGTCTGCGCCTTGTAGATAAAGTAGTAGGCTCGCTGCACGGCGCTGGACCGAGCCTCGGTACTCTCAATGTCATTGATAACGTCCGCGATAATATGGTCATACTGGCGCGGCTGGCTGCGGTAGTAGGCTTTCAGCGCGCTCATGTCCTCGACCTTATCTGTGCCGAACATGACGAAGGGGCAACGTAGTGAATCGAACAGGCGGCAGAGCTGTTCGATCTCCTGTGCGATCTCCTCATCAGTCATGACATCCGTGTTAGGTGGGTAATAGCGGTAGAAGCGAAACAGTTCCTTGCCGTCCCTGCCGCCGTAGACGCCACTATCCCCAAACCGAAACTGCAACAGTTCCTGTATGGGGAGTTTGGATTTCATGAGCTTACGCAGCTTCTTTTTTTGGCGCTTTTCCTCTTTAGAAGTCGCCACATTTAGGGAGAAGGTCTTTGTAAATAATTGGTACGCAGTGCGCATCTTCAGCGCGCCGAACAGATTATTCTCAAAGTCAAAACGCGCTGTACCAAGCGCCAGAAAACAGGTGAGCATGAATATCTGCGGCGACCGCAGATAAAAAACAAGCACCGCGCCCAGCGCGATACCAATTAGTTCCGGCACCGTCCACCACCACAGCAAAAACTTCTTTTGCAGCCGGGGCGGACAAAGGTATTTTTGTGCTATCATGAAAGCTCCTTTCCAGGCTGTGCCTGATTTGAATGACATTTTGTGCCTAATAGGCACGATCGCTTTTTAACATCTTTACGTTTGATTTTTGGCGCTTGTTTGCAAAGAAAGAGGCGCGACATTTGTCGCGCCTTCAATCCACAGAGGTATGGTGTTGCTTTAGGTATTGGTATATATCTTTGGCGAGTTGTGCCAAATAGCCAGCGGCCACTAAGGGCAAAATGAACATGTTAAACCCTATAGTTATGACAGTCATGTTATCGTAACCGGGAAGAAGTGTCTCTATGGGGAGAATCTCCACAGAAAAAACTGGAATTAGGATATTACCCAAAATAGCGGCAAGCGTTGTGAAGGTGTTTACAATCTTAAACACCATTTGTACGGGTTCGTATTCTGCAACGAGCGCGGTGAACATCCAAATAATAACATATACGATTATCATAATTAAAAAACTGATCCCATTTGGCAAATGAGAAAATTCTATAATCGTCAGCGATACTTGGATTGCGTATATAAGAGCAAAAACACAAAGCAAAAGCAGTAAGCGACGGCATGAGTGCAAGGCATAGGACAAATACACACAATACGCTAAAAAACCGGTCAGATTGTATATAAGTATGCGATTTGACTCCGAATATTCTTGTGCCACCAGCGACGTTCCGACACCCCAAAGAAATAGTGTGATATACATAACAGTGGGGTGAAGCAGAAAGAAATTTCCGACTTCCTCAAAAATGGACTTTACGTTGTCTACAAAGCTCAAAAAACCGTCGATGAAATTATCGATCAAGTAGCGTACCCCTCCGTACTGCAAAATATCTTTCAGTATAGAACAGACAGTACAGAAAAGCAAGATAAAGGCGGCTCGATGTAAATAACTATAAATATCAAGGAGGCCGGTTGCCTTAAGATTCAATGCCAATAATGTGAGGAAAACAAGGCTTCGGAACACAAACAGAGGCCCGTTGTCAGTAGGTATATTGGTATGCTTTATCTTACATAAAATGGCTGTGCCAAGGCGTAACACATAGCCGACTGCGATGGCATATAGGAGGAGGTTTAGCACCAATTGAAAAAAATTAGTGATGTATAATGCAATCAAAAGGGCCTCCTTTCAGTTTTTACGGTGGCTGTGCCTATTAGGCACGGCTTGTTTGTGACGATGTTTCGTTTGGTTTTTGAGACTTATTTGCAAAGAAAATCACCGTATCATATTCTTGACAGCGCCTGCAAAGTATGCAACGCCTGTCGGGTTGATATGCGGTCCGGCGCTGGACATTCCATACTTGTCCAACGTGCGGCTGACGCTGCCCATGCCTATAAGGCAAGCTATACCCATCATCGGTGTAGCAAAGCCATTGCTGGCCATCATCGCAATACCCAGTGCATACAGGAAATACTCAAAGAAATAGGTCAGGCCGACCGCCATTGCCTGACGGAACCAGGCAGAGAAGGCCGTCTGGTCCCCACGGGCAATACTCGTCACATACAAGGGCACCATCAAAATAAGCGTAAGGAATTGCACAAAACGCATGGCGGCTTTGTAGACGAAAACTCCGCTGCCGATCAGTACCACTAAAATAATGAGTATTGCACCGAGAAGATCTCCTGGGCTGACTGTCAAGGCATCTTGAATAGTCCCCAAAGATTGATTCATGAAATCGGTGTTTTCAAAGTCTCTAACTGAATCACTGATTTTCAGCAACTCGCATAGCGATAATATCGACTGGTTCATCACAGCGATAAACTGCGATCCGAACACTGCAAAGGCCAGCCCTGCCACAAAGTTTTTCGTTACGGCAGACATATAGACCACTTTTTCCTCCGAACGGGCTTCCACAATGTCATATAACGTCAGTATGGCCCCCACGGCAAACACTCCCATGGATATACCGCTGGTGCAGTTCACCAGGGCCTTTATCACGTCGATGTTCCACATATTGGTGATCATTTCGCTGACCCAGTTCATGACCGCTGTAACTGCGCCCAAAAATAGGTCCTGAAGCCACTTTGCCAGGCTGTTGTTGAGTAGATTGACAATATATTCGCCTAAAACCTCCATGTTTCAGCCCCTTTCTACAAAAGAATATGCCGTGCAGGGAATCCCTGCACGGCACACATGATTTATGCGGCGGTCCCAAAAACGCCTGCTGCCAGCAGCCCCCAAATCACGCCGGTTCCTACAAGGACGACAAGGCCAATGATTTCCTTCCAGAGAAAATCCCAGAACACTTCGCTCGTACCTTCCCGGTGTGCCTTGAACAGTTGCGGAAGCTGAAAGATACAGTAGATCGCTGCCGCTGCGGCAATGAGCGGGCAGATCAGATTGGTGCCAATAGATGACAGCCATCCCAGGACCTGGTTTTTAATACTCGTTGTAAAGCTGTTGATGTCAAGCATAATGCGCTCCTTTATTTTTCTGTATTGTGTATATACGGTTTCATGGCGTCAACTCCAGACCAGGGGCCGGTTCCATGACCGGCTCCCGGATACGTTGCTGCTCCAGGTAGTATTTGAGAGCATCGTTCCAGTCTTTGCAGCCCGGTGCGCTGGCATCGGGCAGTTTGTCAATGACCTTCCCGGTGTATTGCCGTTCCTTCAGCAGAGCACGACATTTTTCCCGACTTTTCAGCCCAGCCTCGTCTGCGTCCTGCCCTAAGTAGATGGTCTTGATCTGCGGGTTTTCCTCCAGGTATTTTCCCAGGGGGCCTTCATAGGTGCATTCTAATGACAAATAGGTGTAGTCCTGAAAATCCAGTCCATGCAATTCCAGCATAGATGCGAAGCTCCAGGCGTCCACTGCCGCTTCGGTCACGATCAGCTTGGTATGCTGCGGGCTTTGGTTCATCACACAGCGGCGCTCGTAGTCGCTGCCCTCCACCACATTGCGATAACCTTTCTGCCCGTCTTTGGGCGTAAGTGTACCTTTGCGGGCACAGTATGTCACTGCACCGTGGGCGTCGCGCCCTACATAACAGAGATTCCCGCGTTCATCCGGGTAGATGGTCTTTTGCTGTACCAGCCACTTGACCACCGTCGGCGTGATCTGCCGGGTAGCCATCAGATAAGCATATACCCGGCTCCATTTTCTGTTATCCCTTTCGGGCAACTTCAACGGCACCTTTTCTTTGGGCTTCGGCGGTTCCCGCTGGCGGGGTTCCGGCCCCGCCGCGTGCTGCCGTGAATATTTCGGCAGCCGCTTGCGCAGCGCCGTCATTGCCGTGCGGGCGTCACAGCCATGCAGCCCCATATACAGGTCGATGACCGAACCTGCAAAACCCCGGCTGTTCCACGTAAATACGCATTCATCTGGTGTAATAACCAGGCTGTCATGCCCTTTCACGGTTAGTTTTCGTCCGCGCGGGATTACTTCAAATCCTTCCTCGCGGAGCAATTCTTCGATGGATATATTTTCACGAATCGCTTTTCTCAAATCGCTGGACATAGTGTAACCTCACAATCGTGGAGGTACACTATCACTATTCAGCTTTAATGAACCTCCTTTCGCTTTTTAGCGTCTTTCCTTTTGCGGGACAGAATAAAAATCATCACAATCAGCGCGACAATGAGAAGGGCAACGCCCAGCACGGCGGCAGCCGCCTGCAGGGCCGACAGCATCGGATGATAATGTGCCGTCACTCGCCAGTGATACAGGCCGTCGGTGTTTTCATCCTCGCCCAGGCGATAGGTGGCAAGGGCGGTGCCGGATTGATCCTCGACATCATCCTCATACACACCCACCCAGCCAGCTGCATAGACCTGCAGATCAAATACTGCGGGGCGTATCATCATATCTTCGCCCGGCTGTCCCTGCCAGGAGCCGGTCCAGGCCGCGCCCGTGATACGGTGCGTGGATGGGTCCAGCCCCAAGTAATCCAAAATATCGGTTTCATAGCCCTGATACACAGGCGCGCTGTCGTTGTGCGGCAGGACCAAATTCCCAAGATAGATTCCCTTAACGTCAGGCCATCCGTGATAGGTGGCTGGGATCTCCGTGCTGACCCACTGGTAATCGCCGGTCTGTTCGACCTTTACCAAGTGGCCGATAAATTCTGTGCCATCCTCTGCCGTAAAGGTCGAAGTTTCTTCAAATATGGGCTGTGTTGGCGAATAGCCCATATCTATATATCCCGTGTGCTTGTCCTGCGGTTGCTGTATCCAGGTGGCAGATACCAACTGGAGCAGGACCGGCTGGCCGCCAACATCATACTCTACCGTGGCCGGGACGGCCTCCAGCGATGTGATGTCAGCCGTTTCGACCTGGTGCTCGACCGGCCCGCTGATAAGGGTGGCGGTGTAGTCGCTCAGGCGGTACAGTAGCCCGTTTTGCCAGCGCAGTTGAGTCGGGGCGGCCAGGTGCGCTTTCTCCGGCGCGTCCGTTGTGGCATCGTAGGCGACCGTATATGCCTCGTCTGCCTCGTCGCCTGTCTGTGCCCAATCTTTTCTGTACTGGCTGCGGTCAAACTCCACATACCCGTACTTTGCCGCGTTTGTGAAGGCGGTTTCCGGGCGGTCATACTCTGGCTGTTTATCCTCGTCGATGATTACGCTGGTGGGGCGGCCATCGGCCAGCACCAGCGTGGCATTGCCCAGTTCATCGTCCACATCGTATAGGATTTTGGCATTGTAATCTGCGTTGGTCAGCCAAAGGGTCCCATTGTCTTCGGTTAGTGTGAAAGCATAGCCGCGCTTGCCCAGGTCCGAGCCGGTGTCCGTGGAATGGGTTCCCGGCTCATCGTTGCGCCAGTAGTCGCCATAGTAGCCTGCGGGCGCTTTGCTCTCCACGATCAGGAATTTTCCCTGGTTGGAGAAGCGGCGGTCACTATACCGATGGTAGCTTTCGGGGTAGTCCTGCTGCGTGTCCTCAAAGTAGAGATACCCTTCCTCGTAGTGCTCCCAATCGCTGTGCAGCGTGGTCACTGTGTAATACCCATCGTCGCGGCGGATGATCTTGTAGTTGGGGCTGACCTCGTACTGGTTGTTTCGCTCATTCCACTCGTAGAGCGTCCAGGTGGTGTCCGCCTGGATGAACTCACCAGTATCTTCATCGACCTTCTTAATAAGCACCTGTGTCTTGTATGGCATATTGTAGTCTGCGGTATCACCCACAAACGCATAAGAGGGATGGTCCGGGTGGACCACGATCTCCTCGCTCCAGCCAATGACCCAGTTGTTATGCTCCCAGGCTTTCAAGTTATAAGAGGAAGGGGCGCGCAGTTCCACAATGCGATACTTGCCCTCGTTGGATTGATGGTAATACAATGCTTCCTGTTTGCCCTCCCAGCCGGGGAAGAAAGCGTCCCCAATCAGGTGTACGGTGTACTTGCCATCATCACGGCGGACCACCTGGTAGTGAGTGCTCTTTTCATACACATTCTTTTCGGGGTTCCACTCCTGGATTTCAAACTCGGTGTCGGCATCTACCAGGCCGCCGGTAAGCGCATCACGCTTTTCCCAAACAACGGTGCTGTACCAGGGGTAGTTGCGGAACAGATTGTTTTCGTCGTACTCCTCCGGCGCCGGGCTGAAAACATCGAGCGTTACCACGCTGCCGTCGCTCAGTTCGATCAGGGTCCCACCCTTATTTTCTGTCAGGACGTGTGCATTGTACGCGCCGTCCGTGAGCGTGATCGTGGAGCCGTCATCGTTCAAACGGATATAATAGGCATGTTTTCCGGCGTCCTCAATCTCAAAGTTGGGCGTTTCGCGGGAACCGGTCCAGTCGCCGTAGTACCCATACGGGCTTCGAGATTCGACCACAACAAATTGCCCGTCGTTGGTGACAGCGCGATCTTCAATGGGGAAATTGACCGGCTCGTGGTCTGTATAGTATATGGGGTGTTCGCTGATCGTGCCGTCGCTGTTGACGGTATCCTCACGGACATCACACAGCGTGTCCTCATAGTACAGATTGCCTTCTACATAGTTCGTCCAGTCATCGTGCAGACTGGTGATGGTGTACAGGCCCTCGGCATCCCTGGTAAAGGCATAGTCTTTGCTCACTTCATACAACCCGCGCGCCGGGTTCCACTGGTAGAGCGTGAATACCGCGTCATCCTCAATGATCTCGCCGGTATGGGCCTCAATCTTCTTGATAATGACCTTGTTGCCCTGCGGACGGTTGTAGTCCGCGTCCCCGCCCGTATAGCTGACGGTTTGGTCGCTCTCGGTGATCTCAAACTCCTGGCTCCAGTGCTCGACCCAGTTTCCATCCTGCAGCGCGGCATCCGTGTACCCTGCCGGGCTGGTAAGTTCTTCGATGCGGAACTTTCCCAGGTTGTCCTGCGTGTAATACACGTAACCTTCGGTCCAATCGGTGTAGGCCGGGTTAGTCACAGTGACCGTGTACAGGCCGTTTTCCAGGCGCGTGACCCGATAATTCGGGCTGATCTGGTATCCGTTGGCAGCGACGGACCACTCATAGATCGCATACTCGGCATCTTCCGTGATACGTCCGCCCGTGAGGGCGTCGCGCTTTTCCCAGGTGACATGAGCCTGCCAAGGCTGGTTCTTTACCACAGCAGTGGCGGAGCCGTTGGCCGGTACAGAAATGGAACCCGAACTGCTGTCCGTAGGATCGAAGCCGTGAGGGACGGTGGTTTCCTGCCACTCAAACCCAAAGTTTGCCAACTGAGCACGGGCAGCAGCAAGAGCCGCGTTCACTGCATTTTGCGCTTCATTTTGCAGTTGGGTAATGGCATTGTTTTTCGCGGCCTCTGCAGCGGCGTCGGCCTCCTCCTGGCTGGCATAGGGGCCTTCCTGGCCGCTCAAACTGCTTGTGCTGGTCTTGCTGACTGAGTAATGCAGTGTCCAGGTGGCGGTTGCTGCGCCATCTACTGTTGTGACGATCTGCGGATCGCTGATCGTCCAGGTGCCGCCGTCGATGGTCCCGCTGGAGGGCTTGGGGGTCAGTTGGAAGATGGCATCATCCAGCTTTTCGTGGGTGATATTGGCAGACTTGTCAATGTTGATCGTGTAGGTGTAGTCAAAGCTGCCACTGGCAGACTGCGGCGGCGCGGACCAGTTGGCAGAATAATACTCAGCATCCGGCGCATCTGGAATTTCTCCCGAACCACTGCTTTCATCTGGAATTTCTTCCCCTACAACAGCGACGATTTGCCAGCGATACCCTGCGGGGGGCTGATAGATGTTTGTGTAGTAGCCTCGGCCGCTGACGTATGGGGCCGCAGTGTCACCATCCTTATCCATGGCCGCTATTGACGATAAATAGAGTTGAGCAGCCACACTATCGGGGTAATGCTCAATAATCCATAACTGTGTGTCATCGTAGTATTGGTAGGCTTTTCCCAGCGTATCAGTTCCGGCAGCAGAATAAAGGCTTGGGAGGTTTGCCGCAAACTCACTGCCGGAAAACGTGGTAGAATCATGCTTTTCGGTCAACACGCCGAGGGACAGCTGATTCAGGCCGCCCCAAATATTGATCTGGTTCGCATAATGGTTGCCAGGCGTATATTGGCCGGGTTCCAGTTTGGAAACGTATGCAAAATTGTATGTGGGACATCCGTTTGGCTGCCCGTTCAACCCGTGGCTGCAACAATAAGCCTCCACACCATTAAACCAGATCAGCCAGGTACTAACGACGTATTCAATTTTTGTGATTTTTCCTGTCGTAAACGGAGGCGGGGGTGCAGAAGTAGAAGCATAAGCACTTGTACTATTGCCCTGGGGCAGCGCCGCCGCTGCTGTGGCTGTGTCATCAATTACAACTGTTAGAGACTTGCTCATGCTCGTGCCGTCCGGGGCGGTGTAGGTCATCTCCACGGTGAAATCCTCACCGGCTTTTACATAAAAGCCGGTAGCACTCGCGGAGGCGTCAGTGTAACTGCCAGTCAGAATTTGTGCCCGTTCTTCTTCGCTTGCCGTCACAAGATGATCCTCAGTAGAAGCGTAACTCAGCAAGTCGACGTCATCCGGCAGCGTGACGGTAGTGGCCGATCCGTTGGCTGGATACTCCACTTGCATAACGATGGGCACGATGGCATAGTCCTGCCCGGGCTGCTTCGCAACCGCCATGGCTGAGGTATCTATATTGAGTGCGTCCGCATCCAGGCGGCCCTGGCTGCTTTCGTCAAGCAGTTCATCCTGCCATGCAGATAGGCTGATTTTGGTCTGGCCGGTGCCGACCGGCAAGCCGTACTCGCCTATGTAGTAGCCTGTCGGCGCATCGGGCAGATCGCTGTACAGCATAGTGGTGATTTCATCCAGCGACGGGGCCGCAGGCGCGGCGGTTTCCGAGGTGGCCGCCGGTTCGGAAGTTTCCGGCGTGGACGGTGCCTCGCTGGGAGCTGGTTCCGGGGTCGGCGTATCGGTTGGGGTGGGGGTAGGTGTGTTGTCTTTTTCTGTATCGGATTCAAGTGCTGTTTCGGGGGTGCCTATCTGTGCCGAGGGCAAGACCTCGGCACAGACTGGTACGGCTATACTGCATACCATGCAGACGGCCACCAGCAGTACCAGCAGGCACCGCAGATGCTTTTTCTTCATAACGACATCCTTTCTTGTTTTTTGCTTTGATCGTGTGATGGATTTTAACTGCTGTCGATGCGGATTTTATTTCTCATAGACGTTACCTTTTTCATAGAAGCTGGGCAATCTGGATTGCCACATTTACAATATTTCTACACATCAAGATCAAAATTACCGCAGCATCGACGATCATAAACATGAGAATACACAAATGAGTACTTCTCAAAGGTATGCTTGTCGGTGCATCATTCAATTTCCCTCTTATGACGTGAGCAATGACATCCAAAACATTGAACCCTGCGAACAGGATTAGAATTGGTAACATGTCAGTAATCATAAAGTCAGTAATCATAAGTGCCTCCTACAAAACATAAAAGGTGCGACGATTCGTCGCACCTAAAATAGAGATTTGTTGACTGTATATGACAAAGTAAGTAATATGGTTTTAGAATTTTAGTACCAGATAATGGAGTGAAAAAGCAGAATGGTATATAAAAAAATTGAATATAGGGAATTTAATCAACAATTTTCATTTTAATCCCCCAAAAAGAAAGGTGCGACGATTCATCGCACCCTCAAAACGGATATTCATACTTTTAGCAGTTCGATCAGCTCGGAAATCTGCTCTGGCGGTAAGGCTGCGTCCTTGATAAGTAACGCGAAATATTCCGCCTGCGACATGGCCGCTTCAAACGTGCGCGCGTAGGTCTTGCCGCTGCGTTCGTATCCCGTCGCTTTCAACAAGCCTTTTTCCATCAGGCTGTTCAGCATAGAAAAAATGGAACGGGATTTCCATTTGCAAGCCGCAACCACTTCACCTTGCGCCATCGGATGATCTGCGTGCCAGATAATCTCCATGATCTGCCGTTCACTTTTTGTCAAAGTAATCATAAACCATACTCCTTTACAGTACAAAGAAAAAAGCCCTGGAACACTCCAGGGCCTTTGAATTATCCAAGGGTAACGCACCAATAACTCCAACCGGATTCTTCAAATGCGCATCCAACTCCGCAAACGGTATAATTCGGGTTGGTCATTGCCGCATAGTGTCCAGGGCTGTTAGCCCAGCCAGCAACGACGGAGGCGGCACTATTGTAGTTTTGAGCAATGATTTCAGCGGTTTGGTTTCCATCATGGCTCATGACACCATTTACAACCATTGCAAGGCAACGTGAATCAGCAATAGCGGACATATCAGCGGTACAGGTCAAAGGGGCGACGCCTACAGCTGCACGGTACTGATTTATATTGTCCACAACAGCATTACAAATATAGTCCCCGAAATCGACGCCAAACCACTCCTGTGTGCCAGCAGCCATACTAAAAGGAAGCGCCCCCGAAGAAAGCGAGATATTACTATCAGAGGCCCCCTCGGCAGAATTGGAGTTGCTATCGCCAGTAGTAGAAGCCGCAGAAGTGGCAGCGGCTTCGCCAGTCAGGTCCACCGTGGCAGAAACGCCGTACTGCGTGGCGGCGGTGATCGTTACGTTCCCGCTGCCGATCATATCCACCCAGCCCTCGGCCACGGTGGCGATGCTCTCGTCGCTGGATGTCCAGGTCAGGCTCTCGGCGTCCACCTCGTTGCCTGCTTCATCCGCCACGGCGATCTGCGTGCCGCTGCCCGTGGTGATCTCGGTCTTGCCCGGCGTCAGCGTCAGGGCCTTGGGGCCGTCCCACACATGCACGGCGGCGGTGGCCGTCAGCCCGTTGGGGGCAGTCACGGTGACGGTGGTATCGCCCACGGCCACGGGCGTCAGCAGGCCGTCTGCACTCACGGTGGCGATGGATTCATCCGCACAGGCAAAGGAGAGTGCGCCGGTGAACTGCTCCGGCGTCACCACATAAGTCAGCGGGGCCGCGCCGTCTGCCAGATGCAAAGAAGCGTCCTCGGCGGTCAGGGATTCCACGGGGATGATGACCGATACCGTGCGGCTGGCGCTCAGATCGCCCACGGTGGCCGTGATGGTGGCCTCCCCTTCGGCCACGCCGGTGATGATACCATTCTCGTCCACCGTGGCGATGCTCTCGTCGCTGCTGGTGTACACCACTTCCGGCTGCGCGTTCTCCGGCGTTTCGCCATCGTATGTATAAGAGGTTTCCGCCGTGGCGGTTTCGCCGGTGGCTACCTCCAGCGTCGTCTGGGGCATATTCACAGCCGTCAGCTTCGGGCCGCCGCACGCGGTGAGGGCAAAGGCCGCTGCCAGTGCGATGCAGATGAGTTTCGATTTCATGATTCGTCCTCCTTACTGGTTCCTATTGTATCATATTTTTGCTTTGCCACAACTACGAGCCGAATATTTTCATTTTCCGTACAGGTGGCCAGTGTCAAAATGCTATCGGTGGAACTGAGCTTTTGCAGCCCCGGCACTTCGTTTCGATCGTTGGCATCTTCTATAAGATAACGATAGGCTTCATCATCCAGATTGCAGTAGATGGGCAAACTCGTTTCTTCCGTATTGCAAAAGCCTACGCTGCACACTTCATAGGTCAGCACGGTGCCGCCGATCTCCACCTGGATGTCGGTATGCTCCAGCGCCCAGTCGGCATCGAGGTACTTGTCGAGCTGCGCGAAGCCGCCGTCCCAGCCATCAGTAAAGGTGTGTCCGTAAATGACAAGGTTACGGCTCAAATTTGCCAGGGAAACGATGGCGTCAGAATCGGCAAAGTAGCAGCCGCGAAAATCTTCGTTGCCATCGCTGTCCCTGCGCAGGTAGTAGTCGTTGTCCGGCCCCTGCTGCACCGGCCCGTCGATGTTGGTGCCGGGCACCGTGAGCCAGGCCACTGTGTCGGGATTGCTGAAGGTATGGAGTGCGGATTCCGCCGTTGCGGCCTCACTCTGTGCGGGGGACGAACTGGCGACCGGCTCACCGGGGGCAGCGGGTCTATGCGTACAAGCCGACAATGCCAGTACCATCATCAGTGTGCCGGAAAGGATCGCGGGTATCCGCCAGTGAGCGAGGGCACTCATGTATGCCTTGGTTTTCATGTTGACCTCCTGATATATCCATTGTATCACACGGAGTGTCCCAAAATTCGGACTGCCTCCGCCACGATCTCGGCTTTTACCTCCGGGGACAACACCCGCGCCACCTCATCGAATTGCGGCCCCCTCTTGTAAGCGGGCCATCCGATATAGTAGCTGTCGGTACGCTGCCCATACCGCAAGGTGCAGTGGCGCAGTTCCACGATTTCAGTACCATCCACTTCCAGTACAAGAGAAAATTTCGCAACACAGCTTGCTTTCCGCTGCGTACAGGCCGGGGAGAAATCAGTAATTCTGCATTGGATCATGCTGCCCCTCCTGATTCTGGTGTTCCTGGTAGAACACCAACGCTTCTTCGATGTAGTCCAGCTTTTCCTCGTCTGTTTGCATCCCTTCAAAGTAAGCGTCGAACCGCTTCGGTTCCAGCTTCAGCTTGCCCGGACGGCTGCTCTTGGGCGATGTTCTTTTTTCCCGTACCGGGAACAGGCAGCGTTCGATGGCCTCCACATCATAGCGGGACAGGGCGACTACCTCTTTCGCTGCTTTCTCTGTGATGCCTGTCTGGTCGTGCTGCTCCAGTACGGCCAGCAGATTAAGCTGCGCCGTTGCCGACAGGGCGGCGAGGGCAGCACCGGCATATACGGAGATCTCTTTCTTGTCCACTTTGTCCAGTAGGGGCTTTTCCAGATTGTTCAACCGCATATACCGATACACCGTGCGCCTGCCCTCTGAACCAGCCTGTGCGACCGCATCCACCGCCCCGCTGCCTTCCAGGCGTAGCGCCCCGGCCAGCGCCTGGTAGCCCGCAGCCCGTTCACTGGGCAACAGTTCGGTGCGTTGGCCCATGTTAGTGGCGTAAAAAACGGTTCTGGCTTCTTCATCAGTCATGCCCATGTAGACCTGGCAAGGTACTGTTTCCATCCCGGCCCGGCGCGCGGCTTCTCTGCGACGATGCCCGGCAATGATTTGGAAGTCGCCGGGGATCTGCGGATGAACCCGCACAATGAGCGGCTGGAGGATGCCGGAGGCCCGCACATTTTCGGTCAGCTGCTCCAGTTCATCCTCATTCATGCTGAAAACCGATTGTTCCGGGTATTCATGCAGCTTGAGGAGAGGAATATCAAGCACCTGGAACTTGGCTGCCCATCCTGAAGCGCGGCCTTCGCGCCCCGCCAATGTATTGACTACAGCGGCAGCCTGTTCGCTGCGCTGCGTCCCGCCGCCGTTCAAACGGCCTTTGAAATCAAAACTTTTTGCCATTCCTTACTCCTCCATTGCCGTCAGTTCGTCCGCCAGCGCCGCGTATTCCCGGCCGATGTCACCCGTGGCGGGCTTTCCCATCATCGTCGAGTTGATGGCTTCCTGGCGGCGGGAGATTTCCGTCTGGAATACCGCGCCCGCGTACTGTTCCCGAAGGCTTTCCGTCACGGCCTCCGATACCGATGTACGATCCCGGAACGTAAAGAGCACCCCGGCAATCTCCAATCCCGGATTCAGCGTCATGCGCACATTGCGAATGACGCTTTCCAGCGCAGACAAGCCCTGCGTGGCGAAGAACTGCGTCTGCACCGGGATGATGACCTTATCGCTGGCTACCAGTACGTTGGTCAGCAGCAGCCCAAGGCTTGGGTTGCAGTCGATCAGGATATAGTCATACGCCTGGCGCAGCGGTTCCAGCACACGGCGCAGCACCGTTTCCCGGCTCATGGCCGTGGCAAGGTAGATGTCCGCCTCGCTGAGCCGCAGGTCTGCCGGAAGAAAATCAAAACCGAATTTATCGGAGCGGCAGACCGCCGCGCCAAGGTCTGCGGGCTGGAACAGCGCCGCTGCCCTCATGACAGTGGCGACCGTTTCTTCGCCCGGCTCACAGGCTACATAGCTCGTGAGGTTAGCCTGGGGGTCAAAGTCGATGCAGAGCACTGTTTTGCCTTTGCGGGCCAGCGCGGTGCCGAGGTTAACAACGGTCGTGGTCTTGCCCACGCCGCCTTTCTGGTTTGCTACTGCGATAATCATAGTGGAAACTCCTTCCTGAATCTTTTTGTATTTTATATCTTTCATTCCTGTACTTCCGCATCGGCGGCGTTGCCCTGAATGAGCAGCGCGTTGCAGATCAGCGGCAGCCAGAAAGGCCCGCTTTGAGCCATCTCGTGAGGATTCACCTTGCAATCCCGCCAGGTAAACAGGCTGTATCCAACCTCGATCGCGGTATACTCGTTGTAGGTGCCAAAGCGCTTTTTTACGCGCATGCGGATGGCCGCAAAGTCGATGCCGTCAATCGACACATACTGTTTGGCAATATCAAATATTTCTTCGTCAGCGGACAAAAGGTAGCAAGCAGCCAGATAGCTTCGGTCAGACCGCTGGCGCTCGTTCAATGCGCCAGCAAGTTCTTTGTACCGGCAGCCGTGATCAGGGTTCATCTTGATAGTGGTACGTTCGATCTTGTACATAGGGATAGTCATAGTTTTTTACCTCACTTTTCCTGTCTTATTGTGGAGTTGTGCCTATTAGGCACAACCGATTTATAATGTTGAAACGCTATATTTTTGCTTCTTATTTGCAAAGGAAATCAGCAAGCTGTAGCACGATCTCCTGCCACGTTTCCAGCGCCGCAGCCCGCATATTGGGATAGATCAGCGTTGCCAGCCCGATGATGGCCAGCCCGGCGATTGCAAGTAGCGCCGCGCACCGCACGACCACAAACGCGGCGTTGATCAGTACGCGGAGCATCTGCGCGGTCCGGGATTTTTTCTCGACAACCTTGACCTTTTCCGTAATACCATAGGCTTCCCTCAACTGTGCCTGCTGCTGCTCCTCTTTGATGGCTGCCATAAGCATGGGTTTCTTCTTTGCACCTGTTTTCATTTTCTCCTCCAAAACCACTTGTGCTTGTGCTCTTTTTTCTGTACTGTTTTATTTCCCTGTATCTGCCCGGTGATTTTTCCATACAGGTCATCGTTGCCGGAATACAGGAAGTAGTCCGGCGTCCAGCCTGCGAAGTAGGTGCGCTCACCATACTGCTCCATGGACGCCAACACATCAGGACGATCCCTTTGCGGTACAAAGGAAAAAATGTAGTGGATGGTGCCGTTGTCCACCCGCAGCACATCTGCTGCCAACTCTACTTCCGAGGGCTTGGCCCCGCAGACCGCGACGAGAATGTCGTTGCGTAGATAGTCGGCTGGCTCGGTCAGGTCCGAAAAGCATCCATAGTCCAGTATCAGGTAGTCGTACTGGCTCTTGCCGTCCAGGATACAGGTACGGTCGTTGTAGATGTCCGTACCCTCAACCCGGAAGTGATGCTCGTCAAAGAGCACCGCCTCGTCGCTGATCTGCGTGTAGCCGGTCAGCGCGCTGGCTGCCATCTCAATGACGGCTGCCTTATAGCCCAGTGCCTTGACGTACAGGCATATCTGCATGGCCTGGGTGGTCGCGCCGATCCGATGCCCGGCCCCGGCCACCGCGATGCAGGTGGCGCTGCGCTCGATTTTGGGTTTGGGCAGTACCAACTGGGCCTGGGCGGCTGTCCGTCCCACCTGGGAAGGCGGCGTCACTTCAATCGGGGCGGGCGGAGGGGGCGGCTCCTGTGGTTCCGGCACAGGCTCCGCCGCAGCGGCCACAGGCGCTTCCTGGGGTTCCGGCTCGGCCTCGGCCCGAATGATACCATCTGCGCAGAGCATCGTGTTGAGTACCCGCTTCAGTTCTGCAGCGGGGTCTTGTACGACGTGATCCTGCGGGACCAATTCGCAGATGTCCCGCAGGAAAGGGCTGTTTTCACCCAGGTTCGCGGCGACAACGATTGTTTTTTCGGAAATTCCGGGGATAGTCTTGCAGAGGCGATCCAACAGCGCCAGCGAAGCGTCAATATTGCCAATGATTCGGACATCATATACCAGATGCGTGATGTGCTCCGCGCCCTGCTCCAGCTGATGCAGGACAGTGGACACGCCGCTTCCGTGTATTTCCTCGATTTCAAATTCGTGTCGAAAGTTTAATTCCCGGACACTCTCAGCAGTTTCAGCCGGGCCAACGACGATTACCATGATAAACCTTCCT
>OIZW01000350.1_pt1 | contig 42486 bp, 26 predicted proteins | sample 1588581 | NCBI WGS metagenome assembly OIZW01 (sample SAMN03283266) | human gut metagenome | biome: human-associated habitat; material: feces | host: Homo sapiens | place: USA | collected 2013 | reverse complement strand
CGTGCTTGCCGTAAAGCGGATCGTTTTTACCGCCGAATACCGACGGCATATAGAAATCATCATTAAAGAAATTGTCAAATAAGTTTTCATTGAAAATTGCGGGTAACATATGTCATTCCTCCATTCATTACTAAGCGGTCTGTGCTTTTAAACGCAGTGCCGATCATTTGCTGCCCTTGTACCTTCCGGAGACCCTCTCTCTTTCTTTGTACAACTACATTATAGCACACTTTTTAGCACTGTCAATAGGAGAGTGCTAATTTTCACAAAATCTTCTTAAAAGTATGACAAATTTGACATTTGAGAGCGCAAATACGAAAAATAATTGCGTATTTTGTGTGCTTTTATGTATAAAATAACGTCCCGCTATAAGAAAATAATCCTACAGCGGGACGTGTGAATGTTAATATTATTGCATTGTACGTTCCTGCTCATGATAATCGGGGTCGTTTATCGTAACCGAATTTATCACAGTGTTGTTAAGATTGGTTATGCCGTTTTTAAAACCGACATCTACAGAATAAACGCCTGAGAGCGACGTGATCTCTATATTGCTTCCTGAAGCGTACAGTGTACCTTTTCCTTCTGAACTGCCTATGCCTGCAACCTGTTCACCCTCAAGGTGAATATTAAAGTCAGAGTCAGAAATGTTAAGGTCGCATTCTGTCTTGCGGCAGCCTACAGCTGAACCGCGCATTGATTTCATAAGTAAATCGAGTGAAGCGTTACGGATATCTATCTTTGAGGGGGTATCGCTGTCGAGCGCTGAAAGTGCACCGATACAGCCTGCACGTTCGCCGAGGGATCTGAGCATAAGCTTTGTGCCGTTTATCTTTATATCTACATATCCGCAGAGCGAACCGAGTGCTACCGAATTATCGCCCGAACAGCTTATGTCAACGGTTGCGTTGCCTGTTTCAATGCCGCAACTGCCGTCGTATGAGCCGGCGCCTATGCAGTCCTTTCCGGCCGATGACATCCTGATATTTCCGCCGAGCAGTTTTATCGGCGTTTCACATGATGACACTCCGCCGCCTATACATATGCCATGGTCGCCGTTTGCCTGCATTTCTATGCTGCCGGTCATATCTATCGTTATTTCGCCGAAAGTATTGTTGTAACTGCTTCCTATACAACAGCCGTCATTTCTGTATGAGTCGATATAAAGAGTGCCGCCGCCTGTTATAGCGAGCTTTGCTGAGTCGGGTACAAGTATACCGTCATAGTTCAGAGTGTTCTGACCTCTGACTTCTATTGTTGCATCTGAATTTTCACCGATTCGTATACACTGGCGCATACCGCCCTTGATATTCATATTTTCAAGTATGATTTTGCATTTGGAACCGTTTTCGGTCTTTATTACAAAAGGCGCATTGTCACAGCCGTTTGCTGTAAGATGAACGGTTGCATTTTCCACTATAACACCTGTGTAATGGTCGGACAACATCTTTTCAATATCCAGTTCTTCGTCAGAGTTGTCGTTTACGGTATAGTATCTTGTGACCCTTATATCCGGACGGCGCATATTGAGCATTCTCATCTGTTCTGCTATGGTGATGGGAATATAGGAGACTATTTCTTTTTGCGGTCTTGCCGTGTAGAAGCCCTGTATGTAGTCAACTCCTCTGCGTATGGTAACGCTCATCTCGTCATAGGTTTCAACGCCTTCGGCCAGTACTTTTATATTGTTGAGTTTTGCAAACTCTATAATTCCCGTCAGGAAGTGCTGTTTCTTGATGTTCGTATTTATATCGGTTATTAGTGAGCGGTCAATCTTCAGTACATCGGGTTGAAGATTGAGAACTGCCGCAGTATTTGAATATCCGCTTCCGTAATCATCAATCGCTATCATACAGCCGTGTGACTTGAACAGCTGACGCAGATTTGCTATCTTTTCATCTGTAAGGTCTGCCTGCTCGGTGAATTCAATAACCAGTTGCGGCATTATGTCGCCGTATTTTTCGCACAGCCTGTTGAAATCGTACTCGGTTATCATAAAATCGGGTACGGAATTTATAAATATCTTTTTTTCTCCGAATCGCGGGCGGTTCTTGCTAACTATTTCAAGAACATTCTCAAATGTAAGCCGCTCTATGTCATACAGTTTTCCGTGCTCGCGTGCAATACGGAGTATCTCAAGCGGCGAAGAACCTTTCGGACGCATAAGCGCCTCATAGGCATAAACAGAACCGTCAACGGTCGAAACTATCGGCTGGAAGCAGTAGCTGAAATCGTTGTCATCTATAAGTCCGGTAAGCAGTTTAGAGTCTGAATAGTTGTTGCACTCCGTAATGTATTCTTCTGCCGAGAACTCTCTGTTGATGCTGCCCAATGCCTTGGCTCTGAAAAGCGCAAAGTCGGCGTAGTTTATCATCATATCAATAGTTGCCGCCTGCGTAGGATACCAGCAGTAGCCTACAGTTATCGTAAAAGCTTCACTGCGGGTTTCGATAGTATCGCCGAATTCGTCCATTAGCTTGCATCTGCGGACGGCATCGTACATTTTCTTTATGATATCGTTGATTTCATCCTTTGACATCTGGCGGAAGAATACAAGAAAGTCCTTATAACTTTTTACGCCGATTATAACATTCTCTGAGGTAAAACGCTTGAGCGCATTGGCGGCTGTAGCCACGCAAAGTGCTGTCTTGTCGTAATTCAACTCGCTGTCAACACGTTCTATACCGTTTATATGTACTGCCGCCATACAGCACTGTGCCGTACCGCTGATGCCGCTCAGCATACTGCGTACACGGCGGATGAAATAATCGCGGGTATACATTCCCGTCAGGGTATCATATTCTTTCATATCGTCTTTGTGTGAATGTGCCTCTACTATCTGGGTCACGTCCTGCACAAAACCGAGCATATAGTCGGTGTCGTAGACGATCTTTATTTTGATATAGCTTGTTTCACCGTCAGCGGTGTACATATATATGTTCTTGTAGCCTTCTATCTGGTTCTCGTTGAGGCTGTCAAGTAATGCAAAGAATTCTTCTTTATTCATATTGTCGCCGCTGATATGGAGCATAGCGGCAACGTTTTTGTCATAGTAAGCTTCATTAAGGTCATGAGGAAGCTTGAACACACCGATTGTAGGAAAGTTATCGAGAAATATATTCCAATCGTGGCGGCTGTTGCCGTCCTTATCAAAAAAGCTCATATAACATCCTCCAAAACACACAAATTACCAATGCTATTATACATTTTTTTACTACAAATGTCAATCCTGTTTCATCGATATGCACAAAATCAACAAAATTATGTTAATATTTTGTACATTTTAATGACATCGACTTACAAAAGCAATATAGCGACAGGAAAGCGTTTCATAAGCTTGTTTTCTTGCAATTCTGCAAGTTAGCGAAATAAGGAAATAATTTGCTGTATAATCATAGTATGAGAAACTGTCGGTATAACTGCCTGTTATGGCGGTTATAGCGGCAATCTGAGGAAGGGTGGTATTTATATGGCATTTATGAAGAAGAAAACAAAACAACGATGCAAAACCATCCTGTCGATATTCCTGACGCTGACGCTGATAATGTCGGTGGTCACCTTTTCGGTATCTGCCGCAGAAGCGGCGGCGCTGTCGGTACAGCTGAAAACCGACAAGGAAGAATATACGGCAGACGAGGATATAGCATTAACGCTTGAGATCAGGAACAGCAGTACGGGAAGGCTTGTCGATATTGCTTACGATATTACGGCAGCGGACGGCTATGAGCTTAAAAGCGGAAGTGTGAGCGGCGGTGAAACGGAGCTTCTTGCGGGAGGAACGCTGAGTTATGACAGCGTGTATTCTGCGGTAAAAGCGACTCCCGACGAGCCGGATAATCCCGAAACGGGCGGCAGTATAAACCCTGTCATACCGCTTATAACGGCGGCTGTATGTGTTGCGGCATTGTTTATGCTTCACAGGAAGAAAGCTAAAAATCTTATTGCGCTTATTCTTTGTATAACGTTATCCGCATCGGCTCTGCCGCTTGATGCTGCCGCAGACGAAATCGGCAAAGCTACGGCTGATATTGCAGATGTGACGGTTACAAAGGATATTACCGCAGGCGGTGCGAAAAAGACGTTTACCGCACGGGTAACGGCAGGAAAAACCGCCGACAGCGTAACTGTTACATACGATACGCTGGGCGGAAATGAGATAGACAGCCTGACGCTTGCCGCAGGAGAAACTATAGGCAGGCTCCCCGAAGCGATAAAGAAAAACGCTGTCAATAACGGCTGGTATCTTGATAAGGAGTGTCTGACACCGTTCTATGAGGACGAGCCTGTAAATCGTGATATAACGCTTTATGCGGGATATGATGAGGATAAGATAAAGCAGGAAACGCCGGAATACAACGAGATAACCATATCGGACGCACCTGAGGATTTTTCATTCTCGCTTATCTCATCGCAGAGCATAACGGATGATAATTTACAGGACGTTATCAGTATCGAAAATCAGTTCGGTGAAATGCCGCTGCTCAAAGTTGAAAATACAGGCAGCGGAGTATACACTGTAAAGCCTGTTATCAACTGGACGGAAGGCGGCGCATATGTGCTGAGCCTTATAGATAACGGGGTACGGTTTGACGGTATCAATTCCGACATTATGCCTGACGATAAGATAAGAACTATTACGCTTTTTATTTACAGGGAAGAAACAAACAACGTAAAGCTTAAAGACGGCATAGTAACAATTCCGTCAGGACGTATCACAGAAGATGCAGACAGCGAACATATCCGTATAAAAAAAGAAGAGTTTGAAACGCTCGGAATTGAAAACGGTACGGTAATTTTCTCGGACAATGCGCAGGACAGTGAAAAGTCACGCTATATGAACGTTATATCGTATGAGCTTGTCGGAGATGAGTATGAGATACTTGTTGAAAGCAGTGATGTTGACGATATATATGATGAGCTTGACATCTATTTCAGTGAGAAGTACGTTGACAATGAGGTGCTTGCAGAGTCGGTAGATACCGAGGAGCTTGTTGCAAAACTGTATGACGGCGAGGGGACACAGCAGCTTACATATATGCTTGCCGCCGCCCTTTACGACAGCAAGACTGTAAATGAACTCGGCAACGGCAACGCACCGTTTGAGCTTATGTCCAACACCTATATGGACGGGGTGAACTGGAACGACAAGCAGATAAAGCTGAATGTAAAGGAGCTTCTTGAAGGGCTTACAATCAGCGCAAAGGTCGGTACGGCGAAGAACACTAATTTCAAATGTATAAACGGTTTCCCGAATGAGCAGGACTGGACGGCGCTCAACATTACATTCAGCTATGAAGCAACACTTAAAAACAAGGTAAAGCTTGACGCAGAGGTTACGATAAGCGAGTATTTCATTATCGGAGTAGGCGGCTCTGTAAACTCTAAACGTGATTTCAACGCAAAATTCCTGCCGCTGTCACAGACAGACGTAACATTTAAAATACTTGTCAGCTCGGCTGACGAAGAAGATGACGGCAACGGAAATGATAAGCAGGAAGAAAACAAGAGAGATGTTTCTGTTGAGATAGAAGCTATTCTGAACGGCGAGGACAAGGACAGCAGTAATATAATCAAGGATGTACAGGAGATGCTTGACAGCAAGGGCGGAGCGATCAGACTGTGCGAGGTAAATCTGTTCAGCGCAACGTTTATGCCGATATTCCCGTTGTCTGTAAAGATGGAACTGAATTTTGTCGTTAACGTTTCGTTTGCGGCAGGTATAAGCATGGAAGCCTCCGTACTTCAGGCAAAGGGAATAGGAATACGCGGCAATATCAAAGATCCGTCATCAATAAACGTCTACAGATTTATTATGGCGGGCGACGACCGTTACATATTCGATATGTATGCATACGGTTATCTCGGAGTAGAAGCGGGAATAGAGGGTAAGGTATCTGTATCGCTGTTAGGTCTTAATGACCTCGGCAGTGTAGGCGCGGCTCTTGAAATAGGCGCTTATGCGGATCTTTACGGCTATCTCCATTACCATTCGCAGGATATGCGTATGAATAAGTATTACGCTTCTCCAAAGGAGAATTACTCCGACCTGCAAGGCGGAATATACTTCGAAATGGGCGTGTATATAAAAATCTCGATATTTGCGGAAAGCAAGCTGTTTAAGAAAAAAGCAGAGCTTGCAAAGCAGTTCAAATTCCCGATATTCAGCGTAGGCGACAAATATATATATGCGGATAAGCCGACGCTTGAGGGCAATACCGACATAATACTGCGGGAAACGGATACGAATGTTTACGAGATAGACGGACTTATCCCTGCGCAAGGCACATATCTTGATATAACTACAGGAGATATTGTAACACGGCAGATGAGCAGCAGTGAGTTCAAGGCTGCCTGCTACAGCAAGTATTTCAAGGTAAACAAGAGTGATGAGGGTAAGATAACGCTCACGGTATCTCCTGACGCTCCGAGCAGATATACAAGCGGCTTGCTTAGCTGTATACTGCGACTTTACTATACGGGCGGACAGAATCTGCTGTTCACGTCAGACACAGAAAAGCTGTACTATGATGCGGATAAGGGTACTTATGTAAGCAGAAAGTACATCGGTGACGTAAATGTATACTATTATCGCAATGGCGTAGACTTCCCGCTTGAGGATAAGGACAAGACGGCAACACTCAAGTTTGCGGTATCGGCTGACGGCAAGACGGAAACAGTCGATACTGTGACAGTACAGAAGGGCGGATATGTAAGCGGCTTCTCGCTTGCAGTTGCAAACTACTGTAATTCAAACGGCTATATCTATGATAAGTCGCTGTTTGATACAGAGATACAGCCGTACTACTGGCTCAGTGAGGATACGGTCATAACGCTTAATACCCACACCGCACAGAAGCTGTACTCGGTGGAATACTTTGACACAGAAAATGACAGATGGGTAAGCGAGCTGTGGGCGGTAGATTATCTTGACGATATAAAAATGTTCGACAGATATAAAGAGCCTGTGAACAGCGTTACTCATTTTGCAAGCTTCGGTATTGACAGAGCGGACGGTATGAGATACCAGATGTATATGAAGGACGCTCTGACATACAGATACTATGACAGCAGTTACAGCGGCAGTGTGTACGGGCTGGATACTACAAAACCGCTTGCGGTGAACTACGGCAGAGAAGAAGATATGCAGTCGTTCAGGGCAGAATACGAAAAGCTGTACCCGACAGCCTACAGCATTATGCTCAAAGCAAACTATCTTGTAAGAAGATGCATAGTCGACATTTATAACGAGAGCGGTTATGCGGGTGCAAGATATGTTGCTTACGGCACTGAGTTCAGAGTGCCGGATACATTTATCGACAACATCAACAGCAGTAAGGAAAACGAACTTATCGGCTGGGATATTGACGGTGACGGCAAGGCGGATATTGCTCCCGATGAAAAGATAACCGTTATGGGTGATATGAGGCTGAAGCCTGTAATGAAGCGAAAGCTGTACACGGTAACGGTAAGACTTGCGGATTATACCGAAAGAAAGTTTGACATTATTTACGGCAAGCCTTTGCCGCAGGAGCTGGAACAGCTTATAAACAGCATCCCCGAAAATCCGAAGCCGGACAGCGAGGATTCGTTCTACGAGCCGTCATATGTGCTTGTAAAGAGCGATGTTACGGTAGGCGGTTATACGGCAGGCGAAACTGTAAGGTACAACGGCGATATAAGCATAATGCCCGAGGGCAACGTGTACTTTGAGATAGTTCCTGCGAAGCTGTATCACTACATAACGCTTATCGCAAACGAGGGCGGCGGCTTCAGATATACCGATGAAAACGGCGCTGAAATAGAAACTGACAGGATAAGGACGGTTGTACAGGACGGTTACCGTTTTGCAACGGCGCTTTACGGATATTCCGCATATGCGCCTGAGGACACATATACTACCGAATATCTGCTGTCGTATTTTGTGGACGCAGACGGAAACAGAATCGGTACTAACGATAATGTGAAGAAGCCCGGTACCTACTATATGAAGTGGAACACCAACGACAGACGCTGTTATATAAACTATGACGTTTATATTTACAACGAGAACGGAGCGGAGGTTTCACACGAGGTAAAGTCCGAGTTTGACGGCTACAGACCCGAATATGATGAGCTTTGTAAAAAGTATGATGCCGAAGTTGAGGCGCTTGCACAGTATGATGACGAGTATTACACATATACTCTTAAGGAAGAGCCGATAAACGAAGAAAACACAACGATTGACGGCAAGACCTACAAGACTATAATTGTAAGGTGGAACAGAACGCCGAAGGAGTTCGATGTAACGTTTGACTATGACAACGGCACGGAAAACAAAACGGTAAAGGTAAAGTATGGCTATCTGTATCGTGCAACGGCAGGTGCTTTAAAGGATGATAAGTTCAACGATTATGAGCTTGTCGGATTTGACCTTGACGGTAACGGCACAGCGGATGTGATGCCGGGTGAATCGTTCAGGGTAACGGGCGATATGACGCTGAAGGCGGTATGGAAAGCTACCGACAAAATCTACAGCGTGGTGTTCTATGCTATGAGCGGTGAGTTCGATGACGGTACGGTGCGTTATGAGATAACCGGTAAATACGGCGACGCAATCTCACTGTCGGATATTCCTGTACCGACAGGCACAGAGGGCTATGAGTTTGCAGGCTGGGATAATGCCGTTCCGACAACGTTCGGTAATGATGACGGTATTATAAAGACCGAAATCAAAGCAACATACAAGCTGAAAAAGATGACAATAACCTACCGTCTTGTAAATCTTGATACCAACAAGGTTTACGAAAGCTATAAAACAGCCGAATTTGACTACGGAACGGTGTTCACGGCTGATATGCTTGAGGCATCTCCTGATACAGACGGCTGTCTGTTCGGCGGATGGCTTTATGAAAACGGCTATTCAGTCATCGGAAAAGAAATCAAGTCCGATATGACGCTGACGGGCACTATCACTCCTGTTTATGTCATCTACTCGCTTGACGGTGTTGAAAGTTCAAGAGAAAAGGCTAAAATCGGTGCTGAGGTCACAGTAAAGGAAAAAGCCGAAGGTTATCTTGAGTGGACAACGGACGATGTGACGGTTGAGGGCGGAAAGTTCACGATGCCGTCGAAGAATGTAGCGTTCACAGCCGAAAAGGATATGAGCGGTTATCTGACCGTTTCAAACGGCAGTGCAAGCACGATAATAGATACCGAAAGCAAGACGTTCATCAGCGGCAAGGCAAGCGGCTTTGAGTACGATACCGCTACAGGCATACTGACAGTGACCGGAAACGGTCTTAAGCTGTCGGGTGTCGGAAAGAATATAATGCTGTATATTAAGCCAAGCGTTTCGGATATTACGTTTGAAAATCTTATGCTTACGGCAGGAGATATGAACGGCGTGAAGCCCGACGATTTCAGCAGCATAGGCGTAGGCGACGGACACGGCTCGGCTGACGCATATCTGATGTATGTAAGCTCGAACAGCCTTAAGGTGAACATAAACGGAAATGTTACGCTTTCTAAACGTAACACGGCGACTACAGAAAACCTGCTTGCGATATATCAGGCGCACCTTGACTATGACGATGTAACTCCTATGAGTATGGAGTTTATCGGCGGTGACAGCCCGAATCTCACAGTAACGGGAAATACCTACGCTATACAGAGTATGGGCAGTGTTGATTTCAGCAATATGACATTTACCGCAGCAGCCGAATATTACGGCGTACACGCTGAAACGATCCGCTTCGACAGATGCAGTATAATAACAACAGGTCTTGCGGGAACGGACATAGAATCGTCAACCGGCATATACAGCAATGACCTTTCGATCGTTGACTGCAGCTTAGACATAAGAACCGGAATATTCGGTGAAACGATCAATATTTCGGGTGCTACAGACGGAAAAGTTACCTCCGGATATGGTGGGGCAGTTATGGTAAAGTGCAAGACAAAGGGCTGGTCGGAAACGGCAAGCGGACTGCTGACGGTGGCACTTGACAAGGGACACTCCGTACTGTTTGCGGTATCGGCAGGAAATTCGGCAATTCAGGCGTTTGACTTTGAGGGAGGGGAAAACAAGGTGGTTTCCTATCCGCAAACTACGGTGCCTGATAAGGAATTTGAGCTGACGAAGGATTTCTACTGGCTTCTTAAGGAGAAGAACGGTACGGCGCTTATAAATGAGATAACATTCTCGGGCAAATAATTACACAGCCCCCGACAGAGTTTTCTGTCGGGGGTTTGTTGCTTGCGATAACAGAGCAGCGGTCAATATCTGACGTTTCTTTGCCCGGTACTGTGAACCGACTTTTTTAATTATGGCGGAATTGTCAGCGGCGACACGCAGTTTAAAATGCTTTCTATACGCTCATCGTTTATCCCCGCCGTTGCACTGTCCTCAGCAATACACTGCCGTTTTCAAAGGCGGAATTTGCCGCGCCCCACGGCGCTTGATTTTTGCGGTATTTATGGTATACTTATAACAGGGAATAACACAATAAACATATGAAACAGTACATTCTGCCAGAAAGGACTACTATGGGATTTCTTGTAATAGACGGCAACAGCATACTTAACCGTGCATTCTACGGTATCCGTGTGCTGACAAATTCAAGAGGTGTTGCTACAAATGCCGTAACAGGCTTTATGAACACTCTGCTTATGCTTGAAAAGGACGTTCAACCTGATATGATAGCGGTAGCTTTCGACCTTAAAGCGCCGACATTCCGCCATAAGATGTACGACGGCTATAAGGCAAACCGCAAGGGTATGCCCGAAGACCTTGCACAACAGCTTCCCTATATGAAAAAGATAATAAAAGCGATGGGAATCGCCATTATCGAAAAAGAGGGCTTTGAAGCCGATGATATAATCGGAACTGTTTCAGCCGCCTGTGCGGATAAGAAGATACCCTGTACAGTGTCAACCGGCGACCGTGACTCGTTCCAGCTTGTAAATGATTACGTTACTGTAAGACTTGCCAAAACTAAAGGCGATGTTTACTATACACCCGATGTAATAATGGAAGAATACGGCGTGACCCCAAAACAGATGATAGAAGTAAAGGCGCTTATGGGCGATTCGAGCGACAATATTCCGGGTGTTGCAGGCATCGGTGAAAAGACCGCTCTTTCGCTTATAAAGGAATTTGCAAGCGTGGACGGAGTTTATGAAAATATTGATTCAACGCTTATCACAAAGGGCGTACGCACAAAGCTCGAAAACGGCAAGGAAAGCTGTTATATGAGCAGACAGCTTGCCGAAATATGCCTTACCGCACCTATTGATACCGAGCTTTCGCATTATGTTCCGAAAGAACGTGACGATACCGAGCTTGCAAAATTGCTGTCGGAGCTTGAAATGTACAAGATGCTCCAGAAGCTGAAGCTGCACCCGACTTCCGCCCCGGCAGGATCACAAGAGGCTTTGGCAGAATCCGCCGCAAAGCAGATACCCGCAATGCCGAAGGGCGATATAATCATTACCGATGACGGAAAAGTTTATGCAGGCAGTGTCGGTGCAATGAACGGGTTGTCAGGCGATGAACTCAGGGTATACGCAGACAGCGACAGTACGAAGTACACCTTTGATATAAAGGATACGCTTACAGTTTCCGGACTTGAAAAGCTCAATAACAATAAATTTGATACAACTCTTGCGGCTTACCTTGCCGACCCCGATTCAAACGATTACAGCCTGTCAAGGCTCTGCGCTCAGTACGGAGTTCCGGAGGGAAACAGCATACAGGAAAAGTCGATAACCGTTGCCGCCCTCAATGATATACTTAATCGCAAAATCGGCGAAACAGGCTCTGCGGCAGTTCTTACCGATATAGAGATACCTCTTGCCACTGTGCTTGTAGCTATGGAGCGTGAGGGTGTGAGTATTGATGTTGACGGTATAAAGGCTTTCGGCGAAGAGGTTTCGACAAAGGCTGACAGGATAAGTAGCGAAATTTACGAGTATGCGGGTCATGAATTCAACATCGGTTCGCCAAAACAGCTCGGAAGCGTGCTTTTTGAAAAACTTGCATTGCCAAGTGCCAAAAAAACAAAAACAGGCTATTCCACAAACGCCGAGGTGCTTGAAAGCCTTATGGACAAGCACCCTATAGTTCCGCTGATAACCGAATACCGTGCGCTTACAAAGCTGCAGAACACATACGTTACAGGACTTCTGAAGGTAGTCGGCGAGGACGGCAGGGTGCATTCCACGTTTAAGCAGACAGAAACAAGGACAGGAAGAATTTCAAGCGCTGAGCCGAACATTCAGAATATCCCCGTAAGAACGCCGCTTGGCAGGGAGATGAGAAGATTCTTCACCGCAAAGGACGGCTGCCTGCTTGTCGATGCCGACTATTCACAGATCGAACTGCGTGTGCTGGCTCATATTTCGGGCGACGAGATAATGAAGAAAGCGTTCCTTGACGGAGTGGATATTCATACCGTTACCGCATCTCAGGTGTTCAATCAGCCGATAGAGTGGGTAACACCGGACCTCAGAAGCAAGGCGAAAGCGGTCAACTTCGGCATAGTCTACGGAATAGGCGCATTCTCGCTGTCAAAAGACATCGGTGTTTCAGTGCCGAAAGCAAGCGAATATATCCGCTCCTATCTTTCCAAATATTCCGGCATAGCCCACTATATGGAGCAGACCGTTGCCAAGGCTAAGCGTGACGGCTATGTTGAAACTATGTTCGGCAGAAGAAGATATATCAAAGAGCTTGCCGCAAAGAATAAGAATCTGCAGGCTTTCGGCGAGCGTGTCGCAAAGAACACCCCCATACAGGGTACAGCCGCCGATATAATTAAAATTGCGATGATAAAGGTTTATAACAGACTTAAAGACAGCGGGCTTGATGCAAGGCTGATACTTCAGGTCCACGATGAACTTATAGTAGAGGCAAAAGAAGATTGTGCAGAAAAGGTAGCTGCACTTTTGAAGGAAGAAATGGAGAACGCCGTAAAACTCACCGTTCCTATGACGGTAGATGTAAATATTGGCAAAACGTGGTATGATACTCATTGAGAAAGATAACGGGAAAGATAGCAACAGTTCAGTGTTATGCCGTGATATCGGGGTTATTGAAAAAGAATGCTTTTCAGTGCCGTGGACGAGCCGCAGTATTGAATCGCAGGTGTTCGCAGAAGGCTCAATAAATGCCGTTATTCGTGATGAGAAAGCCGAAAACAAGCCGGTAGGCTTTATCTGCGGTCAGAGCGTATCGGACGAATGCGAGCTGTATCGCATTGCAGTGTTGCCCGAATACAGACATCAGTGCATCGCCACACAATTAATGGAATATTTCATTAATAAATGCAAAAGCAACGGCATAAAATGCATTTTTCTTGAAGTCCGCTGTGACAATGAACCCGCAAAATATCTTTACGAAAAACACGGCTTCATAAAAGTCGGACGGCGCAAAAACTATTATACCGAGCCTGTCTGCGACGCACTGATATATAAGGCGGAACTATAACAATTGAAGATCATAAAAGCGACAGTTCCAATTTTATATGACAGTGAAAAAATGTAAACAATTTGAAGCATTCCCTATTGACAAAATTCGTATATTATGATAGAATAATCTATAGATATACAGTGAAACTATTAGGACGATTTTCGGAGGTCAGATGACGGAAGAGCTTAATATTTCTGATATGACCGACGAACAGCTCGTCGATCTGATAGTACAGGAGCACGGCGAACGATACGCCAACGAGCTTATAAAGCGCTACATACCGATTGTGCGCGTCAAAGCGGCTAAAATGGCAATGCGCTGTCCGTCAGCCGATAAGGACGATCTCTTTTCAGAGGGGCTTATGGGACTGCTTAAGGCAGTGCGGCTATATAGCGGAGAAAAGGGAGCATCATTTGCAACGTTTGCAAATCTGTGTACCGATTCGGCAATGAAAACCTGTATATCAAAAGCTATCAAGGATAATCCTGTTCTTAAAGACGAGGACTTTGACTTTGACCTGATACGTGACGATTCGCTTTCCACCGAGGACGCAGTCGTTGACAAGGTCGACGGTATACGGTTTATGAAACGTCTGTCAGGTGTACTTTCACAAAAAGAGATGGATGTTCTTGATATGTATCTCAAGCACTGCTCATACGAGCAGATAGCAAATGAACTCTCTATGAATGAAAAATCTGTAGATAACGCACTTCAGCGTGCAAAATCGAAGATAAGAAAAGCAATGGGGAAATAAGACTATCAGTCTTTTTCATATTATTACACGCAAAAAGCGTGAGAAATTTTAGAGGTATTTTACTATGTACGAAGACAAGACTCTCAAGTGCAAGGACTGCGGTGCAGATTTCGTATTCACAGCAGGCGAACAGGAGTTCTACGCTCAGAACGGCTTTACAAACGAGCCTAAGAGATGCAAGGCTTGCCGTGACGCCAAGAAGAACGGCGGAGCTAAGCGTGAAATGTTCACAGCTGTATGCGCAGGCTGCGGCGGCGAGGCTAAGGTTCCCTTCCAGCCCCGTGACGACAGACCCGTTTACTGCAGCGAGTGCTTCGCTAAGAGAAACGAGCACTAAGTTTATCGGCAATACTAATCGGTTCGGGTTTTCGTCAGGCTATTCAGAGGAGTTTCGTACATTTTTCTATATTCCTGATTATAATGCGAATAGTTGCATTAATTGCATATAGTATTCAAGGTAACAATCAAAAAGAACCCTGCCGGAAGGTAGGGCTCTTTTACTGTTTTAGATTACTTTCAACATCTGGACCAATTCATGCGGATCATCTTTATTTTCAGTATATCGTGACCCAAATTCAGCAAAACCGTTATCCGATATATAAAACTTCAATAACTTATCTGTTCTCTCTGCTTCAAGAAAAATTACCATTCCGCCGATAAGTCCCTGTACCTCTTTAATCTGATTCACCGCTAACTGCAACAGCTGACTGCCGGTAATTTTTTGATTGGCATTATCGGAAAAATTTTTGCCTAACTGCGCTATAAGATAAGCTGAAAGTACATAACAGTTACGCATTTCATCGAACTTGCTTACTCTTTCTATTTTTCTTCTCATAGTTTTACTGATATCTGTAGCATTGTTTCCTATTTCAATCATTATCGGTTTTACGGCAAGTGAAAAATACCCAAGTAAACTGCCGTTATCTGATGATAGGACAAGATATGTAACCGATTGCTTTTTCTTTGTAAATTCCATGGCGCTTTTATGAAGAAATTTCTCTACATCTGAGTTTTTAGGACAAGTAAAATCGGAGATAATACTTTCAATATCATCTCCGTATTCTGATTCATTAAATTCATTCAGATTTATAATCGAAAAATCAGCAGCCATGTCTTTTCCTTTTATCCATTATTTTTTTCAAAGCGTCTGCACTGTTTACTTTTGTCGCTTTGACATTGACACTATGTGTATACCTATTTGCAGAAGATTTTTCTACAGCATCTGCAAAGGCTTTTATCTGATTTTTATCTGTTATAACGAAATTTCTGTTGATACTTGATGTTGCCATAAAAAATCCTCCTTGTACTTAGTACGCCTGATGAACGTCTTTCCTTAATAATATTATAGCATTGCCAAAAGAATTTGTCAACCAGCACATTTTTCTTATACCGCAAATATGCGGAACTAAATAAAAATTTCAGATTTCCTATTGACAACACTTTAGCACAGTGCTATAATAATCGCAAACAAAACATTTTAAACCGTTGAAGCGGAGATAACGGCAGTTACGACTTTACAGAGAACCCCGATAGCTGAGAAGGGGTAAGACACGGGTTGTCAAATGGACCGCTGAGGGTGCAGTCAAAAGCAATATGTTTAATATTGCCCAGTATTCTGCAACGTAGGGCATACGTCAGTTGCCGGGGATATGTAGGTATCCTGCAAAGCGCACGACCTCAAATCGTGAAATCAAGGTGGCACCGCGGATAATAGATTATTCGTCCTTGACAGAAAAGATATTTTTCTGTCAAGGACTTTTTTGTTTTTGGCAGACAAAAAACGGAGGCAAAGAAAATGGAGTTTTTACCCACCCTTGAAAAAGCAAAGGAAATAGCGGCACAAAACAGATACAAGGTCATGCCTGTAAGCTGTGAGATTCTTGCCGATATATGTACGCCGATAGAGGCGATGAAGATACTTAAAAACGTATCAACTCATTGCTATATGCTTGAATCGGCTCAGGCAAACGAAAAGTGGGGTCGCTACACCTTTATGGGCTACGATCCGAAAATGGAGATCACCTGCATAGACGGCGAGCTTAAAGCAGGAAACATTACGGTACACACCGACAACCCGTCCGCATACTTAAGGCAGATACTTGCTGAACACAAAAGCCCTAAGTTCGATTACCTTCCCTCCTTCACAGGCGGACTGGTCGGATATTTCGCTTATGATTTTCTCGGCTACAGCGAGCCGACCGTAAGAATAAAGACAATAGACACCGAAAGGTTCAAGGATATAGACCTTATGCTTTTCGACAAGGTCATAGCATTCGACAACGTAAAGCAGAAGATAGTGCTTATAGTGAACATTCCGCTTTCCGATGTAGAAGTCGGCTATAACAAGGCTATAATCGAGCTTAAGGCAATGGCGGAGCTATTGAGCCGCGGGGAAAAGAAAAACGAGCCTGCCGGCAGGCTTCTCGGCGAAGTTACTCCCTTGTTCGGCAAAGCGCATTACTGTGGTATGGTAGAAAAGGCAAAGCATTATATAAAAGAGGGCGATATATTCCAGATAGTGCTTTCCAACAGGCTTTCAGCCGAGTTTGAGGGAAGCCTGCTGAATACCTACCGACAGCTTCGGACGATAAATCCCTCACCGTATATGTTCTATTTCTCGGGTACTGATGTCGAGGTCGCAGGCGCTTCTCCCGAAACGCTCGTAAAGCTCGAAAACGGCATACTCCACACCTTCCCCCTTGCAGGAACACGCCCCAGAGGAAAGACGGACGAAGAGGACAAGGCTCTTGAGGAAGATCTTCTGCAGGACAAAAAAGAGCTTGCCGAACACAATATGCTTGTAGATCTCGGCAGAAACGATCTCGGCAGAGTAAGCAGGTTCGGCACGGTGCAGGTCGAAAAACTGCATTCCATAGAACGTTACTCGCACGTTATGCACATAGGCTCAACGGTAAGAGGCGAGATAAAAGACAATCTTGACGCACTGGATGCTATCTCGGCGGTGCTTCCCGCAGGAACGCTTTCGGGCGCACCGAAGATAAGAGCGTGTCAGCTTATCGGAGAGCTTGAAAACAACAAGCGCGGTATCTACGGCGGTGCGATAGGCTATATTGATTTCACAGGCAATATGGATACCTGCATAGCTATCAGAATTGCCTACAAGAAAAACGGCAAGGTATTCATACGAAGCGGAGCAGGAATCGTTGCAGATTCCGTTCCCGAAAAGGAATATCAGGAATGTATAAACAAGGCGCAGGCGGTTGTAAACGCACTGAAAAAGGCTGAGGAGGCAGATATATGATACTTCTTATAGATAATTACGACAGCTTTTCATATAACCTTTATCAGCTTGTCGGTGAGATAAACCCCGACATTAAGGTTATCAGAAACGATGAAATGACGGTTGAAGAAATAAGACAGCTAAATCCCGACAGAATTATTCTGTCACCGGGTCCCGGCAGACCCGAAAACGCCGGTGTGATAATCAACGTTATAAAACAGCTCGGCAAGGATTTTAAGATACTCGGCGTGTGTCTGGGTCATCAGGCTATATGCTCGGCATACGGCGCAACGATAACCTACGCAAAGGAGCTTATGCACGGAAAGCAGTCGGACGTAACTTTTGACAAAAGCTCGCTTCTTTTTAAAGACTGCCCCGATAAAGCGCCCGTTGCACGTTATCATTCGCTTGCCGCAGACCCTGCGACAATGCCCGATTGCCTTAAGGTTACCGCAGTGACCGACGACGGCGAAATAATGGCAGTACAGCATAAGGATTATGACGTTTACGGAGTGCAGTTCCACCCCGAATCGATAATGACGCCCGACGGAAAACAGATGTTGAGAAATTTCATAAAGGAGGACTAAGACAATGATTAAGGAAGCAATAGTAAAGATAGTAAACAAGGAAGACCTTACTTACGATGAGGCTTATACAGTAATGAACGAGATAATGAGCGGTGAAACGACTCCCACCCAGAACGCCGCATTTCTTGCCGCTCTCTCGACAAAGAGCGCAAAGGCAGAAACAACAGATGAAATAGCAGGCTGTGCCGCCGCTATGCGTGACAATGCCACAAAGGTGGACACAGGAATGAATATATTCGAGATAGTCGGCACAGGCGGCGACAATGCGCAGAGTTTCAACATTTCCACGACCTCTGCACTTGTTGCGGCGGCAGGCGGAATGAAGGTAGCAAAGCACGGTAACAGAGCCGCATCTTCACTTTGCGGTACTGCGGATTGCCTTGAAGCGCTCGGTGTAAATATTCAGCAAAATCCGAACCGCTGTATCGAGCTTTTAAAGGAAGTCGGAATGTGCTTCTTCTTCGCCCAGAAGTATCACACCTCAATGAAATATGTCGGTCCGATAAGAAAAGAACTCGGCTTCCGCACGGTATTCAACATCTTAGGTCCTCTCACTAATCCCGGAAGCCCCAAAATGCAGTTGCTCGGCGTATATGACGAATATCTTGTAGAACCTCTGGCGCAGGTACTTATAAATCTCGGTGTAAAGCGTGGTATGGTCGTATACGGCAAGGATAAACTCGATGAAATATCAATGAGCGCACCTACAGCGGTATGTGAATTCAAGGACGGCTGGTTCAAGTCATACACGATAGTCCCTGAGGATTTCGGATTTGAGCGTTGCACGAAAGACGACTTAAAAGGCGGCACGCCCGAAGAAAACGCAAAGATCACCCGTGAGATACTCGGCGGTGCAAAGGGTCACAAGAGAAACGCCGTTCTTATGAACGCAGGTGCGGCACTCTACATCGGCGGAAAAGCCGAAACATTAAAGGACGGTATCGCCCTTGCCGCCAAAATAATAGATTCGGGCAAGGCGCTTGAAACCCTTGATAAGCTGATAACAGTAAGCAATCGTCCCGAGGAGGAATAATGGCAACAATACTTGACGAGCTTGCCGATTACGCAAGGCTCAGAGTTGAAAAGGCAAAAGCGGTAAGATCCGCCGAAGAAGTAAAATCGCTCGCTCTTGCAATGCCGGAAGGCAGTTTTGCTTTTGAAAAGGCACTGAAAAAAGACGACATCGCTTTTATATGTGAGTGCAAGAAGGCTTCACCCTCAAAGGGCATTATCGCTGAGGATTTTCCGTATCTTGAAATAGCAAGACAGTACGAGGCGGCAGGTGCAGATTGCATATCGGTGCTGACCGAGCCGAAATGGTTTTTAGGTAGCGATGCTTATCTTGAGCGGATTGCAAAGACTGTGAATATCCCCTGTATAAGAAAGGACTTCACCGTTGACGAATATATGATATACGAAGCGAAGCTGCTCGGTGCTTCCGCCGTGCTTCTCATCTGCTCGATACTCCCCGAAGAAACGATAAAAAAATATATCGGGATATGCGACACGCTCGGACTTTCCGCACTCGTGGAAACGCACAACGAGGACGAAGTCAGAATGGCTGTCAGAGCCGGCGCAAGAGTTATCGGAGTAAACAACCGCAATCTTAAAGACTTCTCGGTCGATACCGAAAACAGCAGGAAGCTGCGCAGTATAATCCCCGACAGTGCGGTATTTGTTTCGGAGAGCGGAATACAAAATGCCGATGATATAAACGCTCTGCGTGAAATCGGCGCAGATGCCGTGCTTATCGGAGAAACGCTTATGCATGCAAAAGACAAGACAGCAAAGCTCGCTGAGCTGAAAGGTAAGACAATATGACAAAAATCAAGCTGTGCGGTCTGTCACGAAGGTGCGATATAGAATGTGTAAATGAGCTATGCCCCGATTATATCGGCTTTGTCTTTGCCAAAAAGAGCAAGAGATATGTTTCACCCGAAAAGGCAAAGGAGCTTAAATTCCTGCTTTCGCCCGATATAAAGGCGGTCGGTGTCTTTGTGGACGAACCGATTGAAAACATTGTAAAACTGCTGAGCGACAATATAATCGACCTTGCACAGCTTCACGGCAGTGAAGACGAGGAATATATCGCAAAGCTGAAAGCACTTACAGATAAGCCTGTTATAAAGGCATTCCGCATAAAAAACGAAAACGATATTACAAGTGCTAAAAACTGCAAAGCGGATTTCATTCTTCTCGATTCGGGCGCAGGAACAGGCAGGAGCTTTAATTGGAACCTGCTTGAAAATATCGACAGACCGTATTTTCTTGCAGGCGGTCTTTACTCCGAGAATGTTGCAAATGCGATAGATAAGCTTTCGCCGTTTGCGGTAGACGTGAGCAGCGGAATAGAAACAGATAATTTTAAAGACAAAAATAAAATGACGGCATTCGTAAAAGCCGTAAGGAAGGAAGCAAACAATGACTAATCCAAAAGGACGCTTTGGCATACACGGCGGACAGTATATCCCCGAAACGCTGATGAATGCCGTAATAGAGCTTGAACAAGCCTATAATCACTACAAGAACGACCCGGAGTTCAACAGGGAGCTGGCCGAGCTTTTAAACGATTATGCAGGCAGACCGTCAAGACTTTACTATGCAGAGAAGATGACAAAGGATCTCGGCGGCGCAAAGATATATTTAAAGCGTGAGGACTTAAACCACACAGGCTCGCACAAGATAAACAACGTTTTAGGTCAGGCGCTTCTTGCAAAGAAGATGGGCAAGACAAGACTTATCGCAGAAACAGGCGCAGGTCAGCACGGCGTTGCGACCGCCACAGCCGCCGCACTTATGGGTATGGAATGCGTAGTATTCATGGGCGAGGAGGATACGATAAGACAAGCGCTTAACGTATACCGAATGCGTCTGCTCGGCGCAGAAGTCATTCCCGTAAAGACAGGCACAGCGACCCTTAAAGACGCCGTATCGGAGGCTATGCGTGAGTGGACAAAGAGAATAGACGATACCCACTACTGCTTAGGCTCTGTAATGGGACCTCATCCCTTTCCTACTATAGTGCGTGATTTTCAATCGGTTATCTCAAAAGAAATAAAGCAGCAGCTCAAAGAAAAAGAAGGCAGACTTCCCGATGCCGTCATTGCGTGTGTCGGCGGCGGCTCAAATGCGATAGGTACATTCTATCACTTCATAGAGGACAAGAGCGTAAGACTTATCGGCTGTGAAGCGGCAGGCAGAGGCATTGACACCTTTGAAACTGCGGCAACGGTAAACACAGGCTCGGTTGGTATATTCCACGGTATGAAGTCATATTTCTGCCAGGACAAGTACGGTCAGATAGCTCCCGTTTATTCTATCTCCGCAGGACTTGACTATCCCGGTATTGGTCCTGAGCACGCATATCTTCACGATACAGGCAGAGCAGAATATGTACCCGTCACGGACGATGAGGCGGTAAACGCATTCGAGTACCTTTCAAAGACGGAAGGAATAATCCCCGCAATAGAGTCAGCCCACGCTGTAGCCAACGCTATAAAGCTTGCTCCCACAATAGATAAGGACAAGATAATAGTTATAACGATTTCCGGCAGAGGCGACAAGGACTGCGCCGCAATAGCACGTTACAGAGGAGAGGATATACATGACTGAAACAGCAAAAGCATTTGAAAACGGAAAGGCATTTATCCCTTTCATAACCTGCGGCGACCCCGACCTTGAAACCACCGCAAAGATAGTAAGAGAAGCCGCTGCAAACGGAGCGGATTTAATAGAGCTTGGCATTCCCTTTTCCGACCCTACTGCCGAAGGCACCGTAATTCAGGGCGCAAATATCCGTGCGTTAAAGGGTGGAGTTACCACCGACAAGGTTTTCGACTTAGTCAGAGAGCTTAGAAAAGACGTTACAGTTCCTATGGTATTTATGACGTATTCAAACGTGGTGTTCTCCTACGGTGCGGATAAATTCATTTCGACCTGCAAGGAGATCGGTATAAACGGTCTTATTCTCCCCGACCTGCCTTATGAGGAAAAGGAAGAATTTCTGCCGCAGTGCAAAAAGTACGGCGTTGACCTTATCTCGCTTATCGCTCCGACCTCTGAAAACCGCATCGCTATGATAGCAAAGGAAGCGGACGGATTTATCTATCTTGTATCGAGCCTCGGCGTTACCGGCACAAGAAGCGAGATAAGCACCGACCTTAAGTCTATCGTAGATGTGATAAGACAGAACACTTCCGTTCCCTGCGCCATAGGCTTTGGCATCTCAACGCCCGAGCAGGCAAAGAAAATGGCGGATATCGCCGACGGTGCAATCGTAGGCTCGGCTATCATCAAGATAATCGAACAGTACGGCAAAGACGCTCCGAAGTATGTCGGCGAATATGTAAAGAGCATGAAGGACGCTGTAAGATAAGAATTTTTATATGTGTACGGGCTGTGAAAATCAGCCCGTATTTTTTGCACTTTTTTACTTTTTTCATGGACAAAACGTGCTTCTGTAGTGTATTATATATAACAAGAGCAGTCCGTCATACTGTTTTGCCTTTACGAAAGGAGCATTATTATGAAATCATCCGAAAAACGCATTAAAACTTTACCGATTATCATTACACTGTCCGTTACCGCTGTCGCAGCCGTGACAATTATTCTTTTGCTGTTCACAAACGGCAATAATACCGCAGGTTCATCCGGTTATATTATGCCTGCAAAGCCTCGCTTTATTTACTCAAAGAACAATGTGCTGTATATCTATGACGATGGCACGGCGAAATGTATAAGCGAGCTTCCGGCAGAAGATTATACACTGACAAATGACGGCAACAAATTATTTTATCTTTCCGACAACAGCCTATGGTGCGGTAATATTGAAAACGCAGAAATCAAAACCGAAAAAATAGCCGATGAGGTTGCCTTTTATACCGTAAACTCCGATGGCAGCAAGGCGATGTATTCCGCAAAAAACGGCGATGTTTTCGTATACTCAAAGGGCAGCGAAGCCAAAAAGATCGGTACAAACTGCACCACCGAATATATGCCGCTGTATATGAGCGATAATGCCGATAAAGTTATGTATATAACAAAAAACGAGCAGTTGAAATACTGCGATGGTACAAACGGAAAAGTAATTTTTGTTGATTATGTAAACAGCTATACCATAAGATGTTCGGAGAATCTGTCAACGGTAATGTACGGGAAAACCGATTATACAACCGATTACCCCGGACAACAAGTTGTAGTATACAGTAACTTCGGGGAAAATAAAGAAGTATTCGGGGGATACGGAATTTTCAGTGCATATCCTGAAAAGAACATAATGTACTACACCGATTTTCGCAACGATCTATACTACTACGAAAACGGCAAGAGCGTAAAGATAAGGGATAACGACAATTCGGGAATATCCGCCTCAGACGAACCCGTGCTTGTTACAAGCGGCGGAAAAGGCTTTTTAGTTACCAAAAAAGATAAAACCGAAGAAATAGAATTCAATCTTAACGCAAGCTGTGTTTTGATTACTATGCGTGAGATCAGTGCTGACGGAAACACGCTTATCTTTACCGCAAGCGGGGACGGTGACTCAAAGATATACAGACTTGATCTTTCGGACGGCTCTGATAAAACTCCTGTGGCGATCGATGACGATACAGATGTAACACGGATAACACTTACCGGCGACAAAAAGGTCGTATATTCAAAAACAGAGTACGGCTCACCGATGCGTAACATTTACGTTGACGGCAAGCTGATTTCGGAAAACGCCGACAGCGATAATATAACATATCTTGACGGCAGTTTTTACTATATCAAAAACACCTATGGCACGGACGAAGAAGAACCGACAAGTGTTCTCACGATAAATCAAGACGGCAAGGAAACAGCGATAAAAGATGATGTCAGCCGTTACTGCGTGCTTGATAAGGATAATATAACGATGATATGCGGTATGAAGAATAAAGACGATTTTTGCGGCGGAACGCTGTATCTTTATAAGGACGGCAAGATTGTAAAAATAGATGAAGAAGTAACTTCAATAGAAACTGCGGTAAAGAGATATGACAAGATAGATCTTGACTATTACAGTATGCAGTAAACATACATAGTAAAAGCACCCCGACACAGCGGGGTGCTTTTTATTATCATAGCATCGTTATGCAATTCGCCGGCAGACACACCATAAATCAGAGCGTGTATTTATCACCGTTATTCTTGATTTTGCCGCCTGATACCGCCTTATCGACTGCGAACTCGACTGTAGAGGTCATCACCGTACCGAGCCTTGTGTAGCCGAATTTCTTTGCTGTTTCACGAATAAGGTCGGCTCTTGAAAGTCCTATCTGCTCGGAAAGCACCTCCGTCATAGCGGAGATTATTTCTTCAGACGGAATTTCGGTGAGTTCTCTTCTGTTGCCCTGAGCGTCTTCAGTACGGTAAATATCATAAGTATCGGGATCTTGCGTGCCAAGCCAGAAGAACGCATTTTCAGCGTCAACCGTGATACGCTTGTCGAGCGACTTGAACACGCCTGCAAGCACGGTGTCAGTCCTGTCGCCGCTCCTTGTTATGCCCCACGCTCCAAGCAGCTTATGTACAAGAGTGTTACGGCTTACCGGGGCTTCGGCGTTCATTATACGCAGTGCAAGCGACTGTATCTTTCCCGCATTCTGTGGCAGATAGAATTCATCGGACGTACCCATTACAGGCAGTACGGCTGTTTCGTAAACCGCAGACTTACTCTGAACGGGCGCTTTTTCCACCGTTTCAAATACGGGAGCTTGCTTTGTCTTTACTTCTTCTACAGCTTTTTCTGCGGGGTGTTGTGCGTTTTCCACCGCCTGCTTTATATCCTGCAATACCTTTGCACTGTCGTCAAGCCAGTCGAGCGTCCATACCCGCATAACGCTCCAGCCTAAGCCTTTCAGCACTCCCGGCTGTACCACAAATCTGTCCCTTGCGGTTGCGCTTCTGCGGCAGTTCTCGCCGTCAAGCATAATGCCGAGAATGTATGTTTCGGGGTTGTCCGGATCTATTATTCCTATATCCATTCTGAACTGCGAACAGCCTATGTTGCACTTTGTACTATAGCCCAGTGTTTCTATGCCCTTTGCTATATCATTTGCAAGGCTGTCGCTTGCGCCTGTCGTAATGTCGGTACGGCGTGCAATTACATTCGAGCCGCGCTCGGCAAATTCAAGGAAGCCCTTCAGTCCCGCAACGCCATCGGAGCGTGTTCTCGCAAGGTCTATCTGTTCGGGGCGGAGAACGGAATATACAACCATTTCCTTTCTGGCTCTTGAAATCGCAACGTTAAGTCTTCTCCATCCTCCGTCACGGTTGAGTGGTCCGAAATTCATTGATACCTTACCGTTTTCATCGGGACCGTAACCTACCGAGAACAGTATTACGTCACGCTCGTCACCTTGCACATTTTCAAGATTCTTTATGAATACGGGTTCTTCGCACTTAGCGTCAAAGTCCGCAATATCGGGGTGCTCGGCGAATGCGTCAACCAGCATATCGTCTATTAAATTCTGCTGTACCGAGCTGAATGTTACAACACCTATACTTTCGTGACGTGTCTTTTCATCACTCAGTCTGCGGATAATTTCGTTTACGATAGCTTCTGCCTCTGCTTTGTTCTGCTTTGTTTTGCCCTTGTCATAGAAGCCTTCGGGACGGATAAGCTTAACCTGCGATACAAGGTCGTTCGGCGATGGGAAAGTATAAAGCTTGTTGTCGTAATACTTCATATTGCTGTACGCAATAAGGCTCTCGTGACGTGAGCGGTAATGCCACTTGAGATACATCTGCGGCATAGAGATTGCAAGGCAGTCGTCAAGCAGGCTTTCAAGGTCTTCTATCTCGCTGTTGTCCTCGTCTATGCGGTTGCTTGTAAAGAATGATGTAGGCGGTAACTGCTTGGGGTCGCCGACTATAACAACGTTTTCTCCTCTTGCTATAGTGCCTACAGCCTCGCTTGTAGGAAGCTGTGAGGCTTCATCGAATATCACAAGGTCGAACTTCGGAAATGACGGATCGATATACTGAGCGACCGAGATCGGGCTCATAAGCATACACGGGCAGAGTTTTCTGAGTAGTGTGGGTATCTCATCAAACAGCTTTCTCAGCGGCATCATTCTGCCGTTGTTCTTGATAGCTTTTTTAAGTATGCCCATCTCGGACGATGCGGCGCTTGTGCCGTTTGACGCAGGAACATTTGCTGATAATCTTGCAACAAGCTCCTGTACGGTAAGACGCTGATATTCCTTTACCGTCTTTCTGTATTCCTCTGCAAGTGCGTCATACTGCTTACCGTTGAAGCCCGAAAGGCGTTCGTCTTCCGCAATCGTCATAAGCGCAAGCTGATAGTAAAGCTCGCAGTAATAAGCGGATCTTATATTATCCGCAGATATATTGCCGTTCTTATATGCACGGCTTACAGACGACAGTCCCGCATCGCAAAGTTCTTTGTCGGCGGCATTGAAAGCCGCCTTATCCTTTACAAGTGAAATGTTGTCAGAAATTGCTCTGAACACGGAATTTATGCTTGTAAACCAGTCTGCATTGTCGTCAAATACGGCATTTATCGAATAGTCGGCGGTCAATCTGTCGGCATTTTCGGTATAGCTTCTGACAACCGCAAGATTCTTTGCACATTCCGATATTTCCTGCGGTGAACACTTCACAAAATCGCTTATGATATGCTGTTTTTCGCTGTCGCTGAACTTATCTGAGCAGGCTATATTATTTACTGTTACGGTTTTCTGCAAAGCCTTCGACAGCTGTTCCCAGTCTGTTGCAACGCCGCTCAGTATTCCGCCCGGAATATTCAGCGTTGAAGAAATCTGTTGTATCTGTGCCGATTTTTCGGACAGCTCTGTAAGTCTGTCGTATACTGCACAAACATCGTTTTTTGTGAATGCGGCAGGGTTTTTGCTGTAGACTTTAAGCTCTTTATAAAGCTTATTCTGACCGAGCAGTTTCGGCAAAAACCACTTTGCCTCCGCCTGTTTCCACTGTACCCTTGCGCTTTCGGCAGGGTATGAGAATATCGACTTATCAAAGCCGTTTTCAATTTCGGCGCTGAGTGCGTTATATGCTTTTCCCGTTTCGCAAAGAGAATTAAGTTTTGAAACCGTACCGTCAAAATCCGACGTGCCGATAATATCCGATATTACAGGTGCTTCTGTACAGCAGGCATCTATAAGCGCCGATACGGCATCCAGCTTGTCACGGCTGATGTTTCCGTCCAGTTTTACGGCAGACGCAATAAAATTCAGTGCATCGTCTGCTTTGCCGTATTCGTCAATAAGTCTGTCAAGGCTGTTTTTGAGATTGTCACGCAGTTCAATCGAATACTCACGTCCGCCGTATCTTAAAAGCCGGTGCTGTGCATACAGTCCGATAGCGGATATTGCAACAACATAGCGTGAAATGATATCCTCATAGCGCGCAAGCGTGCTTTCGTCTGCATTACGCAATGTTTCCCTGTCAATCTTGATTTTTCCCTTGTCGCCAAGGCACTGTTCGTACCGTTCTATAGCCGAATACAGCGACTGCCCGAAAGACCTTTTTTCGTGCAGGGCTTCTATTATGTAGTTCAGTTTTGCTTTCTGCTGTGCAAGCTTTTCAGCTGTTGCGGCGTGTTGTTCCGGGGATTTTACCAGTGCGGTTTCAAGCGCTTTGTTGAGTTCGCCGAGTACAGTGGATTTATTTGTCTTGTTGGAATGAAGCTCAAGGCAGAACGGATCGAGCCCTATATTTGCAAGACGTTTTTGTACAACGCTGAGCGCCGCCATTTTCTCGGCAACGAATAATACGCTCTTGCCGTGATAAAGCGCATTGGCTATCATATTTGTGATAGTCTGCGATTTACCTGTTCCCGGAGGTCCGTGTAGTACAAAACTTCTGCCTGCCGACGCCGCCACAACCGCACTGAGCTGTGAAGAATCCGCATCGACCGGTACAGCTATGTCGGTAAGTGAGATCTTGCTGTCTATTTCGGTATCGGCAATAAAATCTCCTGTCAGCTCTTCGCTTGTTGCACCGTTCATGAGGCAGGAAACTACCTTGTTGTTTTTAAGCTCATCGCTGCGGTTTCTTATATCGTTCCACATTACGAACTGTCCGAAGCTGAACAGACCGATAAAGCTGTTTTCAAGGATATTCCACGTTTTCTTGCCCATTATCGCCTGTCGTACAGTATTGAAAACAAGCGGCAGATCTATGCCGTGTTCGTCCTCGGGGAGCGGATCAAGCCCGTCTATATTTATCCCGTGATCCTGTCTTAAATACTCAATCATGGTTACGTTTATCTGAGCGTCTTCCTGACGGCTTCTGATAATATATCCCTTGTCACGGACATTTCTCACTATATCGACAGGAATAAGTACGAGCGGTGCATATCTCGGCTTTTCCGACATTTCACTTTCAAACCACCTGAGCAGTCCAAGCGATAAGAACAAGGTGTTTGAGCCGTTCTCCTCCATACTTACCTTTGCCGCACGGTACAGCTTTTTAAGGCTTTCCTCAAGCTCTGCGGCATCCATAAATGTTCTTATTCTTTTGTTTTTAAGCTCCTGCTCGGCAATATTCTTTACCAGATCCTTGTTTGTTTCTATCTCGAACGTCTTAATATCACGCATTGATACCGTCCACTCGGAGGGAGCTTCAAGAATGCGGAAATCCGTTCCGTCCGACAGCTTATCTTCAAGCATTGAAAGATCGGACGCCATAATTTCTATGGTGCTTTTGTTCATTCTGAAATTGAGAAGTGAGTTTCTGAGTGAAAAGTCAAGCAGTTTTCTTTCCCATAGTTTCTGCTTTGTCATAGGCTCGTTACTGCCCTGTGCAACTTTTCCGTACAGCGATGTGTCAAGCTCGCTCGGCGCATTCATCCTGATACGCTTTGTGCTTTCGTTCTCAATGTTTTCCGAAGCGATCGCCTGTTCAAGCTTTAACGGTATAGGGCGTATTCCGCTGCCCCTTGTGCGTGCGATGTCAACAGCGCATATAAATTCACCCGGTTTATTAAAATGATCCTTGCCGTGTTTCAGCGCCGCATCAAAGTCTGTATTATCCTTTGTGATATCGGTACATTCGACAAGCAGTATTTCTTCTGCGCCTGTCACGATACGTTTTTCGATCGCCGATACATCGTCGGTCGCACAATCTGCAAAGGTTTCCTCCTCAAGATGACAGCCGCAGAAAGCTTGACCGTTTATGAATATTATAAGGGGATTCAGTCCGACAGCTTCAAGGCATGACGCATACAGCACCGAAAGATCAAGACAAGTGCCCTGCTTTTGCTCAAGAACAGTATTTGCAAGGCGAACCTTCTGACCTATATATTCAAAGCTGGCAGGCGGCATATTGTATGCAATCTTCCTTGCGCAAAGCGCCGTATAGATTGCTGCCATCTGCTGTTTTACAAAGTTCGGATTCTGCCGCTGATATGCGCTGAACGCAGTCGTGTCCGCCCACTTTTTAAGATATACAGACGCTTCCGATATGACTTTTGCAATTTCAGGGTGATTGGGCGTCACAAATGCCGCAATAAGCTCGGGGTCAAATGCAAGTCCGCTCCATTCGTTGAATGAAAGCAACTGAACCGGGACGTCCTTGTGATAAAGTTCGTTGTCGTCTTTTGTAAGTGAAAAGCTGACCGTACCGGATATGGCTTCTGTCAGAGAAAACAGCATTTCCGTGCTTAGAATTATCCTGAGCGGTGATATCTCGACCGACTGTCCTGCGGGGACGGCATTTATGTCGTATGTGAATGTCTTTGCAAAGCCGGGATCAAAGGCGATAGTCAGCTTTACATCACTTATATCTTCATTACCCTCATTGCTGACTGTAAGATTTCTTATGAAAGGTATGAAATTTTGTTGCATTGCGAAATTGATTTTCGGTATCATATCGCAACCGAGTGTCAGAACTGCGCCCATGTAACACCATCCTTGAATTTTAAAAAGTTTCCGTTATTAACGGTATCAGTTAAATTATACTACTATATTCAATACCTGTCAATCGTAGTACAGCGATTACGGGATAGAAAAGGTGGCAGAGTAAATTTACGCATTTTTCACTGTTTATCGTAATGCTGTGCATTTTTTCGCTGATCATATAATATCCTGTTCCGACTGCATCGGCAATAAATCAGTCGATAGATATAGCAATCCATATTCCCATAACTCCGAATGCAGGTACGGTGACAGAATATACGCCAGAAGCACTATTGTTCCGAGTGAAAGAATCGTCAGGACTACCGACATCAACGGTTTATTTACCGCTCTGTAGTAGCCGTAGAGCATAAACAGTATTCCTATGCCGATGTAGCACAGACCCTCGGTCCTGAGGTACTGTACACCTATCGCTACAGTTTCGCTGTCGGAGCAGAACAGGCTCATAAGCGGCTCTGACAGGAAAAATACAGCCGTGCTGACGGCGGCGCAGAACAGTATAACGCTTATGAGCGACTGCTTTATGCCGCTTTTTATCCTGTCGTGCTTTCCTGCGCCGAAATTCTGGGCAGTGAAAACGGAAAATGCGTTTCCGAAGTCCTGCACAGGCATATAGGCAATGGTGTCAATCTTTACCGCTACCGCAAATGCCGCCATAACCGCCGGACCGAAGCTGTTGACAAGTCCCTGTATCATCAGTATGCCGAAATTCATTACCGATTGCTGAAGGCAGGTAAAGCCCGACAGCGAGAGTATGTTTCTGATATTACAGCGGTCGAACTTCATATCGCATTTATGCGGAATATATTGCTTTCCTGCAATGAAAAAATACAGCAGTAAGCCGATTGCCGAGCAATACTGCGAAATAACTGTGGCTATAGCCGCACCTGCTATTCCCATACCGAAGGGTATTATAAACAGCATATCAAGCCCGATATTCAAAATAACGGAGACACCGAGAAATATAAGCGGTATTGCCGAGTTGCCCATACCTCTTAAGATATTTGCGAAGAAGTTATAGATGAAGGTTGCAAAAAATCCGATAAACACCCACGCAAGATATGTCCTTGTATCGACTGTAAGCTCCTTGGGTATTTGGATCAGTGAGATTATCGGGTCAAGGAAAATGTAGAAAACAGCGGTAATGATAAGCGTTATCGCCGCTGTTATGATTCCCGAAGCAAAAACACCGTTCCTTATCATATCATCACGATTTTTACCGAAAGCGATGGAGATGAATGTGCCTGTACCGAGCGACAGACCTATAATCACGGATGTAAGGAAGGTTATGAGCGTATATGACGAGCCGACGGCGGCAAGTGCGTTGTCGCCGATATATCTGCCGACTATCCATGTATCAGCGAGGTTGTAAAGCTGCTGCATTATATTTCCGAGCATAAGCGGCACTGCGAATGCCCATAGTCCGCCGGTTAACTGCCGACGGTAAGATCACGTTTTTTCATTATGTATTTCCTTTATATAAATATAAGAGGTTCTGCAAATCCCCACGCAACAGCAATCACAAGCGAGGGGAGCAGGTTTGCTACTCTTATCTGTTTTTTACGAATGAGGTTAAGTCCTACGCAAAAAATCAGGACATTGCCGCCATAAGAAAGATAAGACAGTGCAAGGTCGGTCATAAAGCCTCCGGCAAATACAGCGATTATTGTTATGACGCCCTGAAAAATCGCTACCGGTACGGCAGAAAAGATACAGCCCTTGCCCTGAGAGGCAGTCATTACGCAGATAATCACTGCGTCAAGGATCGCTTTTGCGATAAGAACCGAGCAATCGCCGCTTACTCCGTCGTTTATCGAGCCTATCACTGCCATTGCGCCTATACAGACAGTGCAGGAGGCGCTGACAAATGCCGATACAAATGAGTTGTCGCCTGTACTGTGGCTTTTGATTTTAAGCCATTCGCCGAACTTGTCCACAAGAGCGTTTATATTGATTATTTCACCGATAAGACCGCCTAAGGTAAGGCTTACTATCATCATTATCGTGCCGCCCGTTGACAGCTTGCCGCCTGACAGCGACAGCATATTCTGCATAACACCGCCGATGGCAAGCATCATTATCGCCACCGCATTTATTGAGAGCAGTGTATCCTTTATTCTTTCGTTCAGCTTTTTACCGAACATCAGTCCGCATAGTCCGCCGAATATCAGCAGAGCTACATTTATTACAGTTCCGATACCAGGCATTTTTTCCTCTTGATTCATTCAGATATTATCGCTACATATTATACAGCCGCATAAGCGGTATGTCAAGGAAACTCTTGACATACTTCTGTGGTTGAGTTATAATGTATTAGATTTCTAACAGTTTAAATCCTAATTTAAATTTACTGAGAGGTACTAATGGAAAATTCACTTCATCACTTGCTTATGACAAACCACACCGCTTTTCGCAAGCGGATTTTTTCTGCTCTGAAAAACGAGGGGCTGACTTCGGGACAACCGAAGGTACTTGAATATCTTGCGGAGCATGACGGAGCGATGCAGAAGGATATTGCCGCTGCCTGCCGCATTGAGCCTGCAACGATGACTTCATTGCTTTGCGGCATGGAGAAAAAGGGCCTGATAATACGGTCTGCGCCGGACAGACGCTCGCTCAGCGTATATCTTACCGATAAGGGCAAGGCGCTTGTTCCGCTTATAGAACAGAAATTTGCAAGGATAGAGAGCGTAGCTACAAACGGATTTTCAGATGATGAGCGTGAAATGCTTGTTTCGCTGTTGTCAAGGATGCGTGAAAATCTTGACTGAATACAAGGACAAAGGAAATATGAAAATGTCAAAGAAAGAAACCGCAAAGAGATATGTTTTATTTATAATAAGCCTGTTTTTCTCCGCACTCGGAGTGGCTTTTACAAAGCACGGGGAGCTGGGCGTGTCGCCGATCTCGTCTGTTGCGAATGTAATGAGTTATAAGCTTGATTTCTTCACGCTCGGTGTATGGCTTATAATCTGGAACTGCGTGCTGATACTCGGACAGATACTGATACTTCGTAAGAAGTTTCAGCTGATACAGCTTTTACAGATACCGCTGTCGTTCCTGTTCGGATATTTTACCGATTTCGGCTTGTGGCTCGTGGGCTTTATTCCTGCGGAAAGCTACATAATGTGTCTTGTAATGGTGGCAGTCGGAATAGTGATACTGGGTTTCGGCGTGTCGCTGTCGGTTTCGGCAAATGTTATAATGAATTCGGGAGAGGCTTTTGTAAAGGCGATAGTAGATACTGCAAACAAGAATTTCGGTAATGTAAAGATAGTTTTTGATGTAAGCTGTGTGGTGCTTGCGCTGATACTTTCACTGTTGTTTTTTGATTTTACGATAGTGGGAACAAGGGAGGGTACTGTTATTTCGGCGCTGTGTACCGGTCTTGCGGTGAAGCTGTTCCAAAGACTGACGAATGAGCCTGTGAACAGACTTGTGAGTGATTGACGTATTGTATAAAAGGACAGACGTGGAGCGAGGGATAGTGCGGTTTTTGGAAGGGTTGGTTTTGGGCAAGGGTAGCTAACGACAAGAATATAAAAAAGCGGTCACAGCATATTACTGTAACCGCTTTTATTGATTATTGCTTTGTGTAACTCCCGCCGTTTTGCCGTCCTTTAAATATATATTGCGTTATTAAAGGCGAAATTTGGGGCGGAACATTGTCGCATTTTCGTTTGATTTTCCGTCAGCACTACAAATCATTCCCGCCGTTTCGCCGTCCTTTAAAGATATATTGCGTTATTAAAGGCGGAATTTGGGGCGGCACATTGCCGCAGGCGGAATTTGAAGTGCCGCATCGGCATCAACCTTCGTATTCGGAGAATTTGGGAGCGTTGGCTATTACGTCGGCTTCAAGAGCCTGCGGTAATTGCTCGTAGTGGTCGAACTGAGCGGTGAAATGACCTAAGCCTCTGGTTATCTGACGGATAACGGTCGCAAGGTCGGTTATCTCGGACTGGGGCATCTGAGCGTCAAGCTCGGTCATACCCTGTTCTTCCTCGCTGGGATTCATACCGAGAACAGTACCTCTGCGCTTGTTGATGACCGTCATTATATCACCTGTGCTTGCATCGTCAAGAATTACCTTTACAAGGCAGATAGGCTCGAGTATGCAAGGCTGAGCTTCTGTAAGTCCCTGCTTGTATGCGATATGAGCCGCCATTTTGAACGCCTGCTCGGAGCTGTCTACAGGGTGGTATGAGCCGTCAAGCAGAGTAGCCTTCAAATTAACGACAGGATAGCCTGCCAGTACACCGTGTGCTGTCGATTCTGCAAGACCCTTTTCAACGGCAGGGAAATAGTTCTTAGGAACGCTTCCGCCGAAAACCTTTTCCTCAAATACAAGAGCATCGCTGTCGCAAGGCTCGAATTCAATCTTTACATGACCGTACTGACCGTGACCGCCCGACTGCTTCTTGTGCTTGCCTTCAGCCTGTACTTTTTTGCGGATAGATTCACGGTAGGCGATTATCGGGTCGGAAACTATTACATCCACGCCGAATTTAGCCTTCATCTTTGAAATTGCGGCGTCAAGGTGCTGTTCGCCAAGACCGCCTAATATACGCTGATGCGTTTCGTGGTTGTGGTCGTAGCTTAATGTCTTGTCTTCCTCGACCATACGCTTTATCGCATTGCTTATCTTGCCCTCGTCATTTTTATCCTTTGCTGAGATAGCCTTGAAGAAGCAGGGAACGGGGTATTTTTCTGCGGCGAATACCGTTTCGTCACCCGATGCGGTGAGTGTATCGCCTGTGTTCGCACTGAGCTTTGTTGCGGCTACTATGTCGCCTGCGTAGGCTTCAATCATATCCTCCGTTTTCTTGCCCTGCATACTCAGGAGCTTACCGGGCTTTTCAAGATTGCCTGTTGTGCGGTTAACTACTTCAGTTCCTGCGGCAAGAGTACCGTTGACTATCTTTATGTAGCTGAGCTTGCCGACAAATGGGTCGGCTACTGTCTTGAACACCTTTGCTTCAAGCGTGTCACGGCTTGCATACTGTACTTTTGAGCCGTCCTCGCAAAGCTCGCCGTCTGTTTCATCGGGGCTCGGGAGCATATATATTATGGTGTTGAGCATCATATCAATGCCTGCGAGAGTGTCGCCCGAACAGCATACGACAGGTGTGATGTAGCCCTTGTGTATACCGTCGTGAAGTCCCTTTACTATCTCAGCCTCGGTGAAGTCCTCGCCCTCGTTTTCAAAGTAGCGCATCATAAGCTCTTCGTCCGTTTCGGCTACAGCCTCAGCCATTGCGGCACGCAGACCTTTCAGACGGTTTTCCGACGCAGGCATGGGTACTTCGGTAGGTACGCCGTTGTCATAAGTGTAGGCTTTCATTTCAAGCAGGTTTATGTAGCTTTCAACGGTGCCGTACTTGTCAAAGGGAACTACTATGGGGCATATAGACGGACCAAACTGCGTCTTAAGTTCCTCAAGACACTTGTAGAAGTTGCTGTTTTCTTCTTCCATACGGGTGACAACGAACATTGTCGTTTTGCCGTGTTTTACTGCCTCTCTGTATGCTTTTATAGTGCCGACCTGAACACCGTCCTTTGCGGGAAGCGCTATTACAACGCTTTCTGCGGCGCTGATTCCTTCATAAAGTCCTGCGGCAAAATCAAACTGACCGGGAGTATCGAGAATATTTATTTTAACGTCTTTCCACTGGCAGTAAGCAAGCGAAGTACCGAGTGAGATCTTTCTCTTTATCTCTTCGGGATCATAGTCGCAGACGCTGTTGCCGTCCGATACTTTGCCCATTCTCTCAATCTCGCCGCACTTGTAGAGCAGGCCTTCCGCTACGGATGTTTTACCGCTACCGCCGTGTCCTGCGAGGGCTATGTTTCGTATGTTTTTGCAAGTGTAAGTTTTCATGGTTTTATCCTTTTATCCTTTCATCAAAAATTCGGATAAATACATTATATACGGATTTTGGAAAAAATACAAGGGATTTTTCGTGAAAACTGAAATACGTGTGTAGAAATATATTGCTTGTTTTTGTGCATAACGCACAAAACGTTTCTGCGATTATTAATGTTTCTTTACAATTGTGCAACACGGCAGTATAATTAATTTTAACAAAAGAAAAGAGGAACAAGATGAATATTACGGTAAGAGAATATAAAAGTACGGACGCACACGCTGCGGCAGAAATATGGAACGAGGTTGTGCGTGACGGAGTTGCATTTCCTCAGGAAAATGAAATGAGCGACACCGACGCGGACGAATTTTTCCGTTCACAGAGTTATACAGGAATTGCGTGCGATGAAAACGGCAGGGTGTACGGGCTGTACATACTTCACCCGAATAATGTCGGCAGATGCGGTCATATCAGCAATGCAAGCTATGCGGTAAGCTCTTTTGCAAGAGGAAAAGGCGTAGGCAGAGCGGTAGTCACCGATTGTATAAAAAAGGCTAAGGAGCTCGGCTTCGGAATTCTACAGTTCAATGCGGTGGTGGCAAGCAACACTGCGGCATTGGCACTGTATAAGTCGCTCGGATTTACACAGCTTGGTGTTATTCCGGACGGATTCAGGCTGAAAGACGGAAATTATGAGGATATTATTCCGCATTATATCAAGCTTTAATATATAGTACTATTATTATATGCCTACAGACAAAACCGCCGTTATCAAAGTTAGATACTCTGATAACGGCGGTATTTAATACCACTAACCTATTATTGCGTATTACAAAAAGAACCGCATTTTATGCGGTTCTTTACTGGCTGGGGTGGAAGGATTTGAACCCTCGAAATGGCGGAGTCAGAGTCCGATGCCTTACCACTTGGCGACACCCCAATATTCGGTTTTGCTGCCGCTGTCGTGACAACGTAGATTATTATATCACAACAAAACTTTGATGTCAAGCGTTTTTTTAAACTTTTTTTACTTTTTCATGAAAAAGTATGCACAATAAATACAAAAAGTATATTTCGCCTAGAATATCGCAATCCGTAATAAGATTTACCGATCTTTTTGTTCCTGTCCTTTGTTTACTATGAAAATTCCAAGACTGATAAACACAAGTGCAATGAGTGCTTCAGGTCGGAATGCCTGCTGTGTCTCACCCAGCAGAAGCGCCGAGAGCAGTACTCCGCATACCGGGTTCATGAATCCGAACACTGCAATCTTTGATACAGGATTATATTTCAGTAGTGTGCTCCATATCGAATAGGCGCAGGCTGAAATAAAAGCAAGATAAAGGAGCATAAGCGTTGCGGGGGCGGGACTTCCGGCAATGCCCAGACTTCCGCCGGCAATCAATCCTATAACAGTCATTACAGCACCGCCGAACAGAAACTGCCAACCGCTGAGCATCATAGTGTCTGTATCGGCAGAAAAGCGCTTTATAAGCACCGATGACAGTGCGTATGCAACTGTGGAGATAAGGATAAATCCGTCGCCGGTAAGATTGAATCCACTGAGCAGCGAGCTGTCGAGATTGATTACGATAATACCCGCAGTGCCGAATACACAGCCGGTTATCTTGAGCCATGTCAGCTTTTCCAGACGGAATATAAGCGATGATATCAGAATGCAGACGAACACGCTCATTCCCTCAATAACGGAGGACTTTACTCCGCTTGTGTTTGCAAGTCCGATATAGAAGAACAGATATTGCAGAATAGTCTGGAACAAGCTCAGTGAGATAACTTTCGGTACTTCACGGAGTTTGGGTATCATCGGTTTTTTGTGCATAATACTGCCGATTATGATAACCATAATTCCGGCTATGAAAAACCTTACTCCGGCAAATAATATCAGCGATGCCGGGTTTGCCGTATCTACAGAGAACAATCCGTATCCTATCTTGACGCACGGAAATGCACTGCCCCACAGTGCAGAACAGAGCATTGCAAGCAACGCCGCAATATATGTTTTCCTGAGTGTATCCGCTTTCATAAAAACCTCGTATATAACAAAATCAAGCGGCACTGTCGCAGGCAGACAGTACCGCTTTATATTTTAACACCCGACAGCTCCGGGGTCAATACTGTTTATTAAGATAGTTGATTATTTGTTCAGACGCATTGCAATTACGGAAATGTCGTCGCTTTTGTCTTCACCCGCATAAAATCTGGCAGTAGCAGCTACTTCTTTTGAAAATTCCTTTAAGTCGGGCTCCTTGTCCATTTCGCGGTAAAGCCACTTCTCGTTAAGTTCTGCGCCGTCGCTTGTCATTACTATCATGTCGCGGTTTCCTATCGTGAATGTCCTGCGGTCGTAGACAGGTTCGTCCTTTACGCCGACAGGCAGTCCTTTACAACCAAGCCGCATACAGCGGCTTCCGCACTTGATATAGGTATTTGCACTGCCTGCCTTATACAAGTCGGTTTTACCGCTGTACAGGTCGACAGCACATATCTCAAGCGTTGCAAAGCTCTCGTCGGAGGACTTGCACATAAGGGATGTATTGATTACGTTTATTGCTGCGTCTATACCCACTCCCGCTTGCAGCAGTCTTATCAGCATACCGCAGGCAAAGGATGAATCCACACGCGCTCTGCTTCCGCTACCCATGCCGTCCGACAAGACTACATAGGCAATGCCGCTCTTGTCAATAAAGCTGTCGTAATAGTCGCCGCAGGCGGTGCCTTCGGTTTTACTGAGCTGGCATATCTCAATATCAAGCGTATAGGTAGTGCGGGAGAAAACGCTGAGCTTACAGCCGCCGCCCACACGGCTTATTGCGGGGAGGTCAAAATGTCGGCGGAAAGCAAGCGTCAGTGCCTCGCAGATATCCTGCTTTGATGCAAAAAAACCGGTATCGGAATAGGCTTCTACCGACATTCTGCCCTGTTCGCCGAGCTGAACGCTGACAGCATCGGCATCTTCACAGCCGAGCTTGTACAGTACGTTTATCGCAGTTTCATTATATTCGGGCTCAATGTCGCCGCTGTTTTCGATTTCATCCGATAACTGGGACAGGATCTGTTCTGTAGCCGATAACTGAGCGGTCAGAACAGACCTCATGCGTGCTATTCTCCTGCGTTCCGCTTCATTTTCGGACAATGTGGTGTAAAGCTTGTGTATTTTGTCGCATAACTGCTCCTTATGCGGACAACGCCCGGATAATGGTGCAGAAAATAGTTCCGGAGTGGGTTCTTCGCCGCTTTTAACAGCATTAGTAAGTCTGGCAAACTGTTTTATGCTGTCGCCGTATTCTTTTCCCCAGCATTGCATATTATATCTGCATTTTCTGCAAATACTGTCACAGGCTGTATTATATACCCAGCTCATATCTCTCGGCTGAACGTTGTCAAGCTTTTCGGCAGTAAGTCCGACTGTGCGCCGTACCTCTGCAATTGCACCTTCTGCAAACTTAAGCCGTTTCGCAAACAATCTGCGTATACTGTTTTCGCCTGCGGTCAGCCTGACCATATCGGTCTGTTCAACGGTAAGCTTTGACGGGAGGAGCATAAAGACTGCCGACGACATAAAAATATCAGCCGCTACGGCAAGCTTTGAGTTGTCCATTGTAAAAAAGGCGGTGCAGATTGTAGCAGTCAGCACGAACGCTCCTGCTGCGCTTATCTTCTTTCCGCCGCAGAACATACCTGCGAGAGCCGCCGCAGGTGTAAGAGCCGCCGCAAGAAACGCATTGCCGTCCATACCTACCGATGCGCCCAGCGCACAGGCGGCGGCACACACTGCCCCCGCTCCGCTCCCGTACTTCATAGCGGCGCAAAGAGCCAGTCCCGATGCAAAGATAACACCGAAATTGAATACGCCTATGCTGTAGTGCGACAAAATCCCCGATACTATGGCACAGCCGCCGATAACGCAGATAAAGCTGAGAGGGTCGCTCCTGACAGTCACCTTTACAAGCTCACGCTTTGACGACAGGCGCATAAGCCTGAGCGCCACGACTGCACCGCCGCCTGCCATAGCAGACAGGATAATGCAGTTCATAATATCGCTTACGGAGGACGAGGTTAGAAAGTTTGCGGCAAAAACAGAGCCTGCCGCAGTTATTGCCGATACCGCATCGGAAGCGGCGGTTTTTCTGCGGGAAACGATAAGGCGGATAGCGACCACCGACAGCAGTGCCGATGTGACGGTAACGCCGTCCGAATAATTGCCGCCCAGAATATAGCCTGCTACACTGCCGACAAAAGCGCTTATACAATCGATACCGCTCATCGCCGCCGCAAACGACGCCGCAAACGGCGACGGTTTTCCGAACACGGTACTCATGGAAATGACCGCCGCAATAAGCATTACCGTACCGCATCTTATCACCGACCGGTCGCGTATATGTACGTTGTTTTTTGTTACTGCCCTTGACATTGTAAACATCCTTTCGCAAATGCAGATATTCCCGATGCAAAACGAAAAAAGCGGGAATATCAATATGTTATTATTTTACAATTGGTATACGGCGCTTTTTGTCGCAGTAAGTAACAGTACTGCGCAAAGAAATACGGGAAATGTCGGGCAAAGTATTATACGGGCAGAAGCGATAGTATTCGTGGCAAAGGGATAATATACGACGATTTGTATACAAATTGCGTATGTTACGGTTTGTGTTTTTTGAAAGTCTGATCGGCAAAACAGGTGCGTCTTATATTTTATCGTATGGATGTGAATTATAACCAAATTCAGATCTGCAAATTTTGCTGTTTTATATGCTGATTTTGTCGGATGGGTTGAAAGACAGAAAAGAAAAATGTTATTATCAATACAGAATACAGAGAAATTGTGCGAACAGTGACAATTACGGAAAAAGAGTAAAAGGAGTAAATCAATGAATGGTAAGAGAGTTAAATCAGCGATAATGTCGGCGGTGATTCTGTCGGCGGTCGCCGTGAGCGGTTGCTCGGCTGATGGCGGAGTTTCACTCAACGAATCGGGCATGAAAGCAGAATTATCTGCTTTTTTCAACACTTCCGGCAAAGATGAAAGTGCCGAAACCGAAAGTCGGACATCCTCTGACAGCATATCTGTCTCAACAACCGAAAAGAAGCCTGAAACCACAGCGGTTACAACAAAGAAAGACAATATGACAAAAGCAGAATGGAAAGAAACAAAGTCTGAGGGTACAAAGTATGTGGCGGTTGGCTGTTACAGCAGAAAAAAAGCCATTCTCGGCTCTGAAACGGTAAAGCTGTATAACGTCAACGATAAGGTTACGGTGGTCGCTGTGACCGATACGGGTTATGCAAAGCTGAAAGACGGCACATTTATACATACAGATTATCTGTCGGACAGTAAGGTGACAGTCACGACCGCACCGACGACTACAACGACTAAGGAACCGGCACAACAGAAGCCTGCACATTCGCAGGTTTCCGATGAGTACTCGTGGGCGATAAATCCGAGTTATGCGTATGATGATGTGGCTGTAGTTAAACAGTTTGACACTCCGTGGGGAGAAGGAACTCTTGCGTCGTTTGTAAGAGAAAAAAACGGTGTATGTCAATACAATCCGGGAAAAGAATATAAAGGAATTTTTACGGTGACAGATACTTCAGGTAAATGTGGACTTATAGACATAAACGGAAAGACGATACTCGTTAGTAAATATGACAAAATCAATATTTCAAACTGGATGTACAGATATCATTATATTGAGGTCAGCTATCTGAAAGATAGCGATGGCGACTATGAATATTATAAGGATTATTGGTTAAACGAAAATTTAAATGAGGTAGAACCTTCATCGGGAATCGGAAGCGATCCGGGTTCGGTTTATTACTATGATATAGATACCGGTCGAATTTATTTTGATGACTTGATGATGGGAAATAAAGAGTTGACCGGTGACGAACTTTCGGAAGTGTACAAACCGGTAGTTTCATCTGTAACTGCCGAGGGAGAAACAATACTATTATATGGAGAGAAAACGTTACAACACGATTTTTATACCGATAAGCCGGGAACGGGAATGTATGGGCTTATATCAGGCGGTAAAATAACAGTACCAATGGAATATGACGGCTATTTTAAATCTGAAACAGCCGATATATTCAGCGATTGCAACAGAATAGTTTTCTGGAAAAATAACAAGATATACGTTTTCGACAAGAACGGAAAATGCTATTCAGACGGTAAATATGACAAGACTGATAATGATAATCAGGAGCTTTACTATCTGAACGGCTATCTGCCTGTATGCAAAAGCGGCAAATGGGGACTTATAGATGTCAACGGAAATGAAGTTGTGAAGTGCCGGTTTGACGATATTTCATCGGTATATGACGGTAAGGCGTGGGCTAAGCAAAACGGCAAGTGGGGAGTAATCAAGCTTGCCTGAGATAAAGGAGGAAAATTATGATCAAAGGTGTAAAGAGATTAGGCGCGGCGGTATTGTCGGCGGTTATGATGCTGACGGCTGTTGCTACACCGCTGGGGATAAGTTGCAGTTTATCGGTGACAGTTCGGCTATTATTGCAGGAGCAGAAACTTATGGGTTATACTACCGTATACTTAACGGCGTAGGCGGTTTCAAGGCTAAATCCACAACCAAGACTTCAATAACGCTCGGCTGGAACAAGGGTACAACGGCGAGCGGCTACCAGTTACAG
>OIZW01000345.1_pt1 | contig 42745 bp, 46 predicted proteins | sample 1588581 | NCBI WGS metagenome assembly OIZW01 (sample SAMN03283266) | human gut metagenome | biome: human-associated habitat; material: feces | host: Homo sapiens | place: USA | collected 2013 | reverse complement strand
CAAAAACAATGTATGATATGTGGATAGGTGGAGAAAATGGAGTATTACAAACAGGAACTAATGCTTCAGGTATGTTTGCTTATCTAACTAATATAGAAAAACTAGATTTATCAAAACTAGATACTTCATACATAACTAATATGTCTAGGATGTTCTATAATAGTTCAGGTTTAAAATCAATTGACTTATCTAATTTTAACACTAGTAATGTTACTAATATGGGAAATATGTTTGATGGATGCACTAATTTAACAAGTTTAGATTTAAAAACATTTAATACGAGCAAGGTAACTGGTATGAATCAAATGTTTAGAAACTGCAAATCATTAACTAATTTAGATTTAAGTACATTTGATACATCGAAAGTAATAAATATGTATTATATGTTTAATAATTGTACCTTATTAACTCAACTAGATTTATCAAACTTTGATACAAGTAATGTTATTGGTATGTATGGAATGTTTCAAGGTTGCGGTTCTCTAACTAATTTAAATGTAAGCAGTTTTAACACTTCAAATGTAACAAATATGACGTGGTTATTTGCGGGTTGTAAGTCACTTACTGAAATTGATGTATCAAACTTTGATACAAGCAAGGTAACATCAATGCGAGGAATGTTTAGTGGTGTCTCTTCATTGCAAACATTAAATATAGCAAACTTTAATTTATCTAATGTTACAACCATAAGTCAAATGTTTCAAGGATGTACTAATTTAATTAACTTAATTTTACCTAATTCTTCAGCTCCAAAATTAATTAGTATGTGGTATACATTTCAAAATTGTACTAATTTAAAAGGAATAATAGATTTATCCAATTTTAAACCAAATAATTATGTTGACTTTGAGTTTGCTTTTTACAATTGTAAAAACATAACTGAAGTAAAATTAAATAATTTCAAGTTTTCAACATTTAGGTGTGTTTTTCAAGGCTGTACTCTACTTGAAAAGATAGATTTTACAGGAATTAGCACATCAAATATAACAGATATGCAAGATGCCTTTAACAGTTGCAGTTCTTTAACAAGTTTAGATTTAACAAATTTTGATGTTTCAACATTAGCAACAAATAAAAATACTACTGGTGGTCTTTGGCAAACATTTGCTAGCTGTTCTAGTCTTGAAACGCTTAATATTACAGGTTGGAAAATAACAAACAAGGTAACAAATTTGTATGGTACTTTTGATAAATGTAGTAAATTAAAAAAATTAGATTTGTCAAATTGGGACACAACTGGAGTAACTGATTTAAATTATACGTTTAGAAGAATGACTAATATTGAAGAAATAGATTTAAGAAGAGCAGATTTTAGTAATGTAACATCTACTAATTCAGTATTTTACCTAACAAATAATAATGTTAAAATAATAGTAAAAGATGATATACAAAAGAATTGGTTTAATACTAATTTTAGTAATCTAACAAATATAGTAGTTACAGACTAAGAAAGGTATAACTAATATCTTTCTTTTAGTATATATTTATGGCTTATATATAATAGGTATGTAGATACATTGTTATTAGACTATAGGCTAATAACAACACTAAAAGACCTAGACTTTTAGTGAATAAAATAATAGAAAAAGTGTATATTTAAGTATAAATATATCTTTTTTTTAATAAATATGATAAAATGTATTAGGAGAGTGATAAAGTGAGAGTAGTTATATCTGCTGGTGGAACTGGAGGACATATATATCCAGCTTTAGCCATTATAAACAAAATAAAAGAAATGGAACCAAATAGTGAGTTCTTATATATAGGTACTACTAATAGAATGGAAAAAGATTTAATACCAAGTATGGGGTATAGATATGAAGGTATTGAAGTAACAGGATTCAAAAGAAAATTAACATTAGATAACTTTAAAACAATAACTAATTTTATTAATGCCATTAAAAGATGTAAAATAATAATAAAAGATTTTGATCCAGATATAGTAATAGGTTGTGGAGGTTATGTTACTGCTCCTGTTATATATGCCGCTAAAAAGTTAGGTAAAAAAACATTCATTCATGAACAAAATAGTGTAGTAGGATTAGCCAATAAATTTTTAGCTAGATATACAGATAAAATAGGAGTATCATTTGAAAGTACTATCAAAGATTTTCCTAAAGGAAAAGCTATATTAACAGGTAATCCATGTAGTGAAAAAGCCCTAAACATAAAGAAAACTACTAAAGAAAAATTAGACATAGCCAAAGATAAAAAACTAGTATTAATAGTTATGGGTTCTCTTGGTAGTAGAACTATCAATGATAAAATATTTAGTTTTATAGATAAATTCAGAAGTAAAAACTATAGTGTAATAATAGTTACAGGTAATAGTTATTATGAAAGAGTAAAAGATAAAAGAGTACCAAGTAATGTCAAAGTATTACCATTTATCTATGAAATGCCTTCAGTTATGAAGATAACTGATTTAATGGTTACTAGAGCAGGAGCTTCTACTATGAGTGAAATAACTGCTTTAGAAGTACCTTCTATCTTTATACCAAGTCCATATGTAACCAATAATCATCAGTATAAAAATGCTATGGATTTAGTAGAAAATAATGCTGGTTTAATACTAGAAGAAAAAGATTTAACAGACACATCACTAATAAACTTAATAGATAAAACAATAAATGATGAAGATAAACTAAAAGAAATGAAAAGTAATTTAAAGAAATTAGGTATCAAAGATAGTGGTGAAAGAATATATAATATACTAAAGGATTTGATATTAGATGAACGAAAATTTTATTAAAAACTATGAATATTATAAAGATATATCATTAAAAAAATATAATACTTATAGATTAGATGTTAAATGTGGATATTTAATATATCCAGGTAATACTAAAGAATTAATAGATTTATTAAAGTATTTAAAAGAAAATAATATAAATTATTTCATATTAGGAGGAGGATCTAATATAATACTAGCAAAACCATACTTTGATGTCGTAATAAAATTAGATAAATTAAATAATATCGAAATAAAAGATAATATAGTAACTGCTGAAGCAGGAGTAAGTTTAATATATCTAGCTAATTTATGTATGAATAATAATTTAAATGGTCTAGCTTTTGCAGGAGGAATACCAGGAATGGTCGGAGCAAGTACTGCGATGAATGCTGGCGCCTATAAAGAAGATATGGCTAGTATAGTAAAAGAAGTAAAGGTAGTAACTCCAGAACTAGAAGTAATTAGACTAACAAATAAAGATTTAAATTATTCATATCGTAATTCTTTTCTAAAAGAACATAAAGACTATATATGTACTGAAGTAACATTAGAAATGAGTTATTTAGATAAAGACAAAATAAAAGAAACAATGACTAGTAGAAAAAAGAGAAGAATAGATACACAACCTCTAGATAAACCATCTGCGGGTAGTGTCTTTAGAAATCCTGAAGGATTATCCGCAGGTAAATTAATCGAAGATGCTGGTCTAAAAGGATATAAAATAGGTGGTGCTGAGATAAGTACCAAGCATGCTAATTTTATAGTAAATACTGGCGATGCTACCTATGAAGATATCTTAGAATTAATAGATTATACAAAGAAAAAAATAAAAGAAATATATAATATAGATTTAATATTAGAACAAGAAATAATAAGGTGATAAAAATGGGTAAAAAGGCTAAGGTAAAAGTTAAAGTAAAGAAAAGAAAATTAAAACTAAAAAGAATATTCTTTTGTCTAATATTCTTAGGCCTTCTAGGAGGAATCTTTTACCTAGTAAAAAAAATACCCATAACAAATATCTATATAATAGGTAATAACATAGTACCAGATAAAGAAATAATAAGTACTGCTGGTATAGATAACTATCCATCATTTATAGACACATCAAAGAAAGATATAATAACAAGATTAAAAAGGAACAACTATATCAAAGAAGTAAAAGTAGAAAAGAAATTATTAAGTAAAATATATATCTATATTACAGAATATAAAGTAATATCTCTATATAATGATAAACTACTCTTAGATAATAATACCGAGATAGAAAATACTTATAATATTTATAATATACCAATATTAATATCTGATATTTCTAGCATTAGAGAAAAATATACCAAGAGTATTAGTAAGATAGATGATGATATACTATTAAAAATATCACAAATAGAATATACTCCTAATGATGTAGATAGTGAAAGATTTACTCTATATATGAATGATGGTAACCAAGTATATATAACACTAGGTAAAGTAACCAAGATAAATAAATACAATAGTATATATTCAAGATTAGAAGGAAAAAAAGGAATAATATACTTAGATTCAGGAGATTATATAGAAGTAAAAGAGGAATAATAATGTTATTCCTCTTTATTAATTATATAGTAATATAAGTTGTTATTATCTATCTTTTTACTTAGTTTATTAGCTTCATATATATTTTTAAAAGTCCAAAAGAATATTTCTTTATTTTTAATTCTTTTTAATTTCTTATTAGATACTGTTTTATAATTAAGAATAGTTAAAGGATACTTATTATATCTATAAAAGAAAGATATAATTCCCTTTTTATACTTAGTTTTTTTATTTAGGTATTTAATAATCTTTTTATTAAAAGACATTAAATAAATATTTTTATCGGTATTTTTTAATATATCTAAAAGAATATCTCCAAGTAACTTATAGTTATTGTTAACTTTAATATCGATAAGTAATATCTTATCAGTATCTATATCTAATATTTTATCTAAAGCAGTTAAATATTTATGTTTAATAATATCCTTATAATTCATATTTTCTATATAATTAATACCTAGTACTGAATCATGAGATAGTACTATTTTTTTATCTTTAGTTAGTCTAATATCAAATTCTACACCTATACTTTCTTTATCAAATAAAGCCCTTTTAATAGCCATATAACTATTATCACTATTCTTTTTAGAAGTAATCCCTCTGTGAATTATATATTTCATAATAAATTATATGAAAATGATACTTAGTATATTGAAAAAATAATTATTTTATGATAAGATTAACTTATGATAGATAGGAGAGTTAGTAATGAAAAAAAATAATATATTTAAAATGTTTGTATTTACTATAATGTTATTTTTGATTGGAGTATTTAATGTTAAAGCAGACTATACAATTGATTTTAGTAATAGTGATAACAGACAAACAATTAGCCATATTATTGGTGTGAATGGTCCTTCAATAAAGTCACATTACAGGATAGATAAAAAAGGAAATATTGTCTACTGCTATCAACCGTATGTTGCTTATGCAGTAACAGATTCTAGTTTTACTGGAGAATTAATATATAATAATTGTAGTACAGTAACAACTAATTCCACTGAATTATCATACATCTTTACTAATGGTTATGGTGGAACTAATGATTATGCTACTGGAGGTACAAAATTTGAAGACTACTATGCTACGCAGTTAGCAGTGTGGTATTTTGGCCATAGGAGTAATTATAGTGATTCTGGATATTCTAGAGACTATTTTGAGGACTTTCAAAAAGGCAACAATGGAAAAATTACATATATTGGAAGTGAAAGTGACAATATTACAACAAAAGCCGCAGAACTAATAAATGCTGCTATTGCTTCTGTAAATGCCACTTCAAGTATTTCACTTGATACTAGTAATACAAAATTAGTTATTAATAGTGATAGAAGTTATTATGTATCTGGAGCAATAAAAATAAATGGTTCTTGGGTAAGAGACTCAGTTACTGTGAGTATAAGTGGTGTTACTGGAGCATTTGTAACTAGCGATGCTAATGCCACTAGTGGAAGTACAGACTTTAAAGTTGGAGACACTATTTATGTTAAGGTGCCTGCAGGAAATATAACAAAAAGTTCTTCAGTATCATTAAGCGTTACAGGTACTTCAAAAAAAGGCACTGGTACTGTAAGTGTATGTTTTAATGATCCTAGTACTGGGTCGCAAAAATTAGTAAACACTACAAATGGTACGCCAACTTTAGTTAATAGAAAATTAACATTAACTGCTGAACCTGCTAAAGTAGAAGTAAAAATATCAAAACAAGACATAACAGGTAGTAAAGAAGTAAAAGGTGCTACTCTCGTAATTAAAAAAGGTAATACTGAAGTAACCAAATGGGTATCAGAAGGAACAATTAAAAAGATATCTCTTGATGCAGGCACATATACCCTTGAAGAAACAATAGCTCCGGCCGGATATAAACTTAGTAGTGGTAAAGTAACATTTACAGTTAACTCAAATGGTACAGTCACTGTAGATGGCAAAGTAGTAGATAAAGTTATAATGAAAAACGAACCATTCTATATAACTATATCAAAAAGTGGTTTAGATAAAGATAAAGAGTTAATCGGTGCTAAGTTAAAGATAACTGATAAAGATGGGAAATTAACTACTGACTTAGACGGCAAATCATTAGAATGGATAACTACAGAACAAGAAGAAAAATTTCATTTAGCAGAAGGTACTTACTATTTAACTGAAATAGAAGCTCCAGCTGGTTATATAAAAAGTGATAAAACTATAGAGTTTATCGTAGAAAAAGATGGTACTATAAAAGTTAACAAAACAGAAGTAACTAAGGTAACAATGGAAAATGAACCATTATATATATATATTTCTAAAAAAAGTATTAATGGGAAAACAGAGTTACCTGGAGCAAAGTTAAAAATAACTGATAAAGATGGAAAATTAGAAAAAGACTTAGACGGTAAAAGTTTGATATGGACTTCATCCACTAAGGAAGAAAGATTCCGTTTAGCTCCTGGCAGTTATATATTAACAGAATTAGAAGCTCCTAAAGGATACGAACTTAGTGATGCAGTTATAGAATTTACAGTTACTGAAGATGGAAGAATACTATTTGATAAAAAAGAAGCTGAAAATAATATGATAGTATTTAAAAATACCCCGGAACCAGAACAAGTAGTAACTGGAAGTTCATTAATATACATCTTATTTGTAGGTATAATAACCGCAGGAGTTGTAACATTCTTTGTATTAAAAAGAAACGATTAAAGTAGAAGAATTTCTACTTTTTTTCATAAAAGTAGTTGCTATTTAATATATTATATGGTAAAATTAATAGCGATGTGGGATAATCCGCTTATTATAGATAATGATTATCTGAAAAAGAAAGGAAGTGTATATACGATGAATATCATTGACAAAATTACTCAAAGTCAAATGAAAAAAGATTTACCAGAATTCAGAGTAGGAGATTCAGTTACTGTTGGATGTATTATTACTGAAACTAAAGGTGGTAAGTCAAAAGAAAGAGTACAGGACTTTAAAGGAACTGTAATTGCAAGAAAAGGTAAGGGAGTATCTGAAACTTTTACTGTAAGAGGAGAATATTCTGGAATTGGTGTTGAAAAAACATTCCACGTTCATTCTAATAAAGTTGCTTATATTAAGGTTACTAAACCAGGTAAAGTAAGAAGAGCTAAATTATATTTCTTAAGAGATAGACAGAAAAAATATAATATTAAAGAAAGAAGATAATAGCTTTGCTACTATCTTTTTATTATTGAGGTGAAAGATGAAAAAAATAATTAAAGAATTATATCCATATGTAATTATAATTATAGTTGTAGTATTAATAAGAAGCTTTATTATTACTCCGGTAATAGTATCAGGTAATTCTATGAAGCCTAATTTTAATGATGGAGAGTTATTACTAGTAAGAAAAATAAGATATAACGAGAAAACTATTAAGAGATTTGATGTAGTAGTAATAAAGAAGGATAAAGAAGAAATAATTAAGAGAGTAATAGGATTACCTGGAGAACATATTTCATACAAGAATAATAAATTATATGTAAATGATAAGTTAGTTCAAGAAAACTATACACATTTAAATACTAAAGATTTTAATTTAGAAGAAATATGTACCTGTAGCACTATACCAGAAGGTAAATATCTTGTTCTGGGAGATAATCGTCCTATATCTAAAGATAGTAGATCAATAGGCTTAATTGAAGAAAAAGATATAGTGGGAAAATCAGTATTTAGATTATGGCCTATAACAAAAATGGGCACTGTATAATTTACTATTAAAGAATAAAATATTATAGACAATAGTAAAATTAAATTATAACTTCTTTCATAAAATAAAATGAAAGGAGTTTTTAAAATGGATAAAAATTTTTCAAACAAAATTAAAAAAATACTTGAAGATGGTAAAAAATGTAATTGTACTCCTGTAATTATTGGCCAAACAGGTCCAACAGGCCCAACCGGCCCAGCAGGAGCTGCTACAATTATAGTTGGTACAACCACTCCTGGTGACCCAGGAACAAATGCTAGTGTAACTAATGTAGGTACTAATCAAAATGTAGTTCTAGATTTTGTCATCCCAGCAGGAGTCACTGGCCCAACTGGCCCTCAAGGGATAACCGGTCCTACAGGAGCTACAGGCCCAACTGGCCCTCAAGGGATAACCGGTCCTACAGGTGTAACGGGTGCAACCGGACCTCAAGGGATAATAGGACCTACAGGTGCAACGGGTGCAACCGGACCTCAAGGAATAACCGGGCCTACAGGTCCAACTGGCCCAACCGGACCTCAAGGAGAAACAGGTTCTACAGGAGCTACAGGCCCAACCGGACCTCAAGGGATAATAGGACCTACAGGTGCAACGGGGGCAACCGGACCTCAAGGAATAATCGGACCTACAGGTCCAACTGGCCCAACCGGACCTCAAGGAATAATCGGTCCTACAGGAGCTACAGGCCCAACCGGACCTCAAGGAATAACCGGGCCTACAGGTCCAACTGGCCCAACCGGACCTCAAGGAGAAACAGGTTCTACCGGTGCAACGCCAGTAATAACAATCGGCACTGTTACAACAGGTGATCCTGGAACGCAGGCTGCAGCTTCAATAACTGGAACAGCCCTTAACTTTGTATTGAATCTAACAATACCAACAGGAGCTACCGGTCCTACGGGGCCAACCGGTCCATAAGGAGAATAATTCAAACGGTCTACTAGGCCGTTTTCTTATAGACAAATATATCTTGACATGATAAAATGATATCAGAGGTGATAATGATGATCCATGAAATGAAATTAAATAATGAGCCATTTACTTTAATAAAAGCAGGCACCAAAGTAATAGAAATGCGGTTAAACGATGAAAAGAGAAGAAAAATAAAAATAGGAGACAAAATAGAGTTTACAAGTAGAGATAGCGGCGAAAAAATTATGACTGAAGTAATAAATTTACATAACTATCAAAGTTTTGCAGAGCTGTATAAACATTTCAACAAAAAAGTCTTGGGATATTCTGATAATGAAGCAGCAGATCCAGCTGACATGAATAAATACTATTCTAAAGAAGAACAAGATAAATATGGAGTATTAGGTATTGAAATAAAATTAGTCAAATAATTTTCATAAATTTATATAGCTATAGTGAAGAATAAAAAGAAAAGATGCACTTGGTACAAAGAATATTACCGCTATGCCGACATCATTAGTGCCAAGATACTTTGATGCATTTGTTATATTCTTAAAAAAAGATTCAAAATATGTACCTTAATTTGCTGCTAGAATAAATAACATTACAAAATATCAATAATACGAAAGCATAATTTAATATGCTTTTTTCTTTGGTAATAATCTTACCAGAAAGTTGACATTATATTACCATATATATTATAATTAAGTCATGTGTAAGAAAAATTATAAACATATTAAAAAAACAACTTATTTCCAAATAAAATTAGTTCAAAAAGAAAAGATAGGGAGCATTTAGTGAAAGAATGAATTTTAAATTTTGATGCAATAATATCAGTTGGATATAGAGTAAATTCGTTAAGAGCGACACAATTTAGGAGATGGACGGAAAATATACTTAAAACATTTATAATTCAAGGATATGTATTAGATAAAGAAAGAATGAAAAATGGTTCATTTATTGATAAAGATTATTTTGAAAAGTTATTAGAAGAAGTCCGAGAAATTAGGTTATCTTAAAGAAGGTTTTATCAAAAAGTAACTGACATTTATGCTAAAAGTATAGATTATGATCCTAAATCTCCTATATCAATCGATTTCTTTAAAAGGGTTCAAAATAAAATGCACTATGCTGTGTCAAAACAAACAGCAGTAGAAATTATATATAGTAGAGTCAATTCAGAAAAGAACATATGGGCTTGACTTCATAGAAAAATATTCCTTATGGAATCAGTTGTAATAATTGCTAAAAATTATTTAAATAAAGAAGAATTAAAAGATTTAGAAGGAATTGTTAGTGTATTTTTAGAAATTGCTGAAAATAGGGGAGAAGACATATTCCAATGATGATGGAAGACAGGTCATCTAGAATAGATAAGCTTTTGTTTGCAGATGATAGGGATATATTAAAAGATGCTGGAAAAATATCACATGAAATAGCTTACGATAAAGCATTAACAGAATTTGAAAAATATAGAATAAAACAGGATAAATTATATAAGTCAGATTTTGATTTATTAATAGAAGAAACAAACAAATAATAAAATGAAAGGAAGATTAGAAATATGCTTAATTTAGAAAAAGTAAAAGAAGAATTAAATAAATGAAATTTTAGTTATAAAAATAATATTGTGCCAGGACATAGTACCTATAAAGTAAAATGGGTTTTACCAGCTGGTCCAGTAATTGTAATTGCGTCAGAAAAAGCAACATCATACTTATTTGGGTTTGATGAAAAAGGAATTCATATTTTTCCGGTTCATGTTGATTGGAATATTTTAGATTGCTGTTTAATCGAATGGGAAAATATTATAAAATTTGAAATAAGAAAAGGAATTTTGCTTGAAAATACCATGAATATTACAACTAACGAAATGAATATATCATTAAAAATAAACAAGGTGGTCGCAGGTAATCCATGGGTTAAAGAAAACATAAAAAAATTAGAAAATTTAAATTATTATAAAAAATAAATGTATGCAATTTGATGAATAGATTTTAACAAATGAGGAAGTGAAAATAATGAATAACGAAAATAAGACAAATATAAACTGGTATAAACCGAATTATGGAAAACTTCCTATGAAGTCTTATAAATAAATACTTTTAGTCTTATTCCTTTTTACATTTTATAACTGGAAAATGATAGTTATTTTAAATAAAATAGAGGTAATAACGGCTTATGGAAAACTTTTATATGAAGCAATAAATAAGGAGGTAGCAATGAAGAAAATTGTAGATAGATATACTAATAATATTTTTGAAAATATTAAACATACGGATGAATATGGAAATGAATATTGGTATGCTAGAGAACTTTCAAAAGTTTTAGAATATAAAGACTGGAGAAACTTCTTAAAGGTTTTAAATAAAGCAAAAGATGCTTGTAAAAATTCTGGGTTTAATATAGATGAACAACTTGTTGAGGTCAACAGGTTGTCAAAAAGAAATAATAATGCCACTGCTAATATACAAGATTATAAACTTTCAAGATATATATGTTATTTAATAGTACAAAATGCAGATCCAAGCAAAGAAGTTGTTGCTTTAGGACAAACCTATTTTGCTATACAAACAAGAAAACAAGAAATAACAGAGCAAGAATATGATTCATTATCAGATGACGAAAAAAGATTTTATCAAAGGAAATTAACGAGACAAGGTAATTATACTTTGCAAAGAGTTGCTTCTGCAGCAGGTGTTAAAAACATGGCTGAGTTTCATAATGCAGGGTATAAAGGTTTATATAATGGTGAAACCGCTGATGATATATTTAAAAGGAAAAAATTACGATATAGAGAAGATATTTTAGATAATATGAATGAAGATGAATTAGTTGCTAATTTATTTAGAATAAATCAAACGAAGCAAAAACTTTTAAAAGATAATGTACAAGGTGAGAAAGAAGCAAAAGATGTACATTATGAGGTGGGAAAAAAAGTTAGAAAAGCAATCGCAGATATTGGTGGAATGATGCCTGAAGAAATGCCAACGCCTAAAAAGAGTTTAAAAGAACTTGAAAGAGAAAAGAAAAAATTAGAAATAAAAGAGCAAAAGAAACTTGATGAAATAAAACAGTAATTTTTAGAGGAGAAGTAAGAATGAGTTTAGAAGAATTAAAAAAAGATTGTAGTAAAAAGCAAAAGAAAGGCATTCACTTTATTATTGCGTCAATAATAATATGGTCTATGGTTTTAATAGTACAAATAACCAATTTACCTATATTAACAAAAAATCTATTAACATTTTGTTGTACTGCACCATTATTACCAATATCATTTTTAATATCTAAAATATTAAAGATACAATTTCAAGATAAAAGTAATCCATTAAATAAATTAGGAATATTATTCTCTGTAAATCAAATGATATATCTTTTAATAGCAATGTGGATTTATCCTACAATGCCAGATAAAATGCTAATGGTTATTGCTATGATATTTGGAGCACATTTATTACCATATAGTTGGTTATATAATTCAAAAACATATATGGTATTGTCAATAATTATTCCAATATTATCTCTAATAATTGGTTTAAACTTTGCAAATTATATTCTTGCAACAATGATGATAGTAATAGAAATAATATTTAGTATACTGTTAGCATTTGAAAATAAGAAAATAAAAAATGATTAGAGCGATAACTTACAAGTTGTAAAAAGGAAGTGATTAAAATGGATATGTATCAAAAAAGAAAAATTAGAGCAGAAAAGAAAAAAGATAATAGTCCAAAAAGTTTTCCATCAGTCGGAATCAACTGGTAAGTGGGGAGTTATGAAAAAACACTTTTAAACTCTTGAAAATAAAGAGTATTTTTACTAAATGATTTTTACATTTTGGAACATTTTTTTAATAAGTTTTAGTTTAAATTGATAAGTGTATGAATTATGAAAAACTAAAGGAAAGGAGAGTATTGATGGAGGACAATAAATTAATTATATATAAAAATAATGAAGGTAATATTATAGTAGATGCTATTTATAAAGATGAAACTTTATGGTTATCACAAAAAGGAATGTCAAAAGTTTTTGAATGTTCTACAGATAATATAAGCTTACACTTGAAACATATATTTGAAGATAATGAGTTAGATAAAAAATCAGTTACCGAGAAATGCTCGTTAACTGCAGATGACGGAAAAAATTATAACACAACTATTTATAGTTTAGATGCTATAATTGCTGTGGGTTATAGAATTAATTCTAAAAAAGCAACAGAATTTAGAATATGGGCAACAAAAATATTAAAAGAATATATGACAAAGGGTTTTGCATTAAATGATGAACGTTTCATAAATGGAAATAAATATGAAACAAAGTATTTTGATGAATTATTAGAACGTATCAAAACAATTAGAGTGAGTGAAAGAATGGCGTATCAAAAAATCACTGATTTATTTATTGCAACAGCAGCAGATTACAATCCTAAGTCAGAAGAAGCGTATACTTTCTTTAAAATAGTTCAAAATAAGTTGCATTTTGCTATAAGTGGACATACTGCTGCCGAATTAATATATAGTAGAGCAAACTCAGATAAAGAACATATGGGACTAACTAATTGGAAAAATTCTCCTGATGGTTTAATATATAAATATGATGTGATTATTGCAAAAAATTATTTAAACGAAGAAGAAATGAATAATTTAAAAGATTTAACAAATTTATTTTTGGTATATGCAGAGGATGAGGCAAAACAAAGACATGTAATGACAATGAAGGATTGGATAGATGCAACTGATGATTTATTAAAATTTAGAAGAAAAGAAATATTAAATAATAGTGGCAGTATATCTTATAAAGAAGCAGTAGAAAAAGCAGAAAAAGAGTATGAAAAGTTTAGAGTTATACAAGATCAAAAATACATTTCTTCAATGGATGAATTTTATAATAAATATTTAAGTGAAAATAATAGTGATGAATAAGGAAGTGATTAAAATGGATATGTATCAAAAGAGAAAAATGAGACAAGAAAAGAAAAATAATGATAGTCAAAAAAGTTTTTCAAAGGTTTCCATTTCGTGGTACCCAGGTCATATGGCTAAGACCAAAAGAGAAATAAAAGAAAAGATAGATTTAATCGATATCGTATTTGAAGTAGTAGATGCCAGAATACCATATTCTTCAAAAAATAAAGAAATTGAAGAAATGACCAAAGGTAAACCTAGGGTTATTGTTATGACAAAAATAGACTTATGTGATAGCGATAAAACAAACAAATGGATTAAATATTATGAAGATAAAGATTACATCGTAATACCAATAGACCTAATAAATAATCCTAATACCAAGATAATATTTGATAAGATAAAACCACTAGTAGACGAAATAAACAATAAAAGAAAAAGTAAAGGTCTAAAAGAAAGAAAAGCTAGAATACTAATAATGGGTGTACCTAATGTAGGTAAATCCACTTTAATAAATAGGCTAGTAGGTAGAAAAGCCACTAATGTTGGTAATAGACCCGGTGTTACCAAAAATCTAGAATGGATTAGAATTAATGACAAAGTAGAACTATTAGATACCCCAGGCATATTATGGCCTAAACTAGATGAAGAAGAAGTAGCATATAACTTAGCCAGTATGACCGCTATTAAAGAGGAAGTATTAGATAGTGAAGATATTGCTATATACATAATAAAAAAATTATTATCTGACTATCCAGATAACATTATAAATAGATATAGTTTAACTAAAATAGAAGATATAGTAGACATCTTAGATGAAATAGGTAAAAAAATAGGAGCCTTCCGTAATAGCGAAACAGACTATGATAGAGTATACAAAAGAGTAATAAAAGATCTGCAAGATGGATATCTAGGCAAAATTACCTTTGATAATATAAATTAAAAAAGTATAGAAGTAAAAAACTATACTTTTATCTTATAATTTTATCTAATATACCATAAGATATAATACTCATAATAATACTAGCAAGTATTACACCTAAGAATATAGCAATAGAAGATTTCTTCTTATCTAGCCTTAAGAGTACTGCAAGTCCTGCTCCTGTCCAAGCACCAGTACCAGGAAGTGGAATTCCAACAAATAGTAGTAGTCCTAAATATCCATACTTTTCAATTTGTGCTTTTTTAGATAATATCTTTTTTTCCAACTTAACAACAATCTTTTCAGTAGTTTTAAACTTCTTAAGCCAGTTAAATATTTTATCCAAGAATATAAGAACAAATGGAATAGGCAAACAGTTACCTAATATACTTATAATGTAAGCAGGTATAAAATCCATCCCAATAATAGAAGCCGCCAGTAGGCCTCCTCTTAATTCTAGTATAGGTAACATCGAAATAACAAATACAGCAATCTCTTTACCAATACCACTGCCAAATAAATCAATAATCTTTTGTACTATTCCTTGCATTTTATCATTCCTCTCATCTTCTTAATTATAACATTAATATTAATATATGTAAATTACCTTATCATTACTTGACACTTCATTTAAACTTATGTTGCATTTTAAGATTTTATACGATATAATCATAACGGGAGGTATAGACATGAAAAAGAAAATAATAAAACAAATACCAAATATAATTACCATTACTAGAATTATAAGTCTAATAATAGGTTTTATTTTATTTTGTAAAGAAAAGTTTTTATATGCAATTATACTCTATATATATGGAGCAGTATCTGATTTTTTTGACGGATACTTTGCCAGGAGACTAAATGCTTATACCAAACTTGGTAAATACTTAGATGCCATAAGTGATAAATTATATTCTTTTTCAGTAATGATATTATTAATAATAAATAGAAGTGTTTTAATTGTTATACCATTATTACTAGAGGGTATAATATCTTTTGTTAACTATAAAATAATAATAAAATATAAAAGTACTCATACTGAAAGAGTAGGAAAACATAAAATGAACTTAGAATTTTTAATGTTAATATCCTCAATGATATCTATTAAAGTAAAATATTTTTCAGTAGTATTTTATATATTTCTAATACTTACAATATATTTCCAAATACAAACTATTATTTCTTATATTAATCAGTTTCATAATAAATCTAAAGAGAAGATAATTGATTTAAAAGGTAAGAATATAATAGAAAAAATCAAGTTTTTATTTAATGAATTTATTTTTTATTTAATATATCCAGTAAAAATTATTAAATAAATATTATTGCTTTTTGTCACTCTAAGCCTAAAGTCTTAGAGTGTTATTTTTAGCCTGTAGTCTAAAAATAAAAAATATTATTAATTCTTGAAAACATCTTGAAAAAATGGTGATTTTATAGTACACTAAATTATAGAGTATGGAGGCTAGATGTTTTATGAGTAAAAAAATAAAGAAATTATTGAATAATAAATATTTTATTGTAGCATTAGTAGCATTACTTATAGTATTAGTAATAGGAACTGGTACTTATGCTTGGCTTACGTGGTCTAGTCCTAATACTACAAAATTAACTGTTAAAATAGGTAATATAGCAGATGTTATATTTGATAATGGTAAAGAAATTAATACTACTAGTTTAGCGCCAGTATTTACTTATGATCAAGGTGAAAAGACTAGTTTCTCAATAGTAAAAAGAAGCACTGCCGCAAGTGCTAATATAGATTACACGATCACTTTAAATATAACTTCAATAGCAGCTGAATTAAAGGTTGCAAGTTTTAAGTATGTGTTATTAAATGGTAATCAAGTAGTTAGACAAGGTGACTTTAGTAGTGCCTCTAGTGGTGGTGCTATTTCATTAAGTTCAAGTAAATTAACAGATACACGTGCTGATTTTACCTTCTATATCTATATAGATGGCAATACAGAAAATAATGCTAATATGATGAATAAAGAGTTTAAGGCTACAATTAATGTTAGTGCTAGTGAGGGTAGCAATACTATAAATGCTGTACAACATATAACTAATTTATATCTTAACAATAAGGATTACACAATGCAAAATGGTGATGTTGTTTACTCGATAGCGTCTTCGGAAAATTTAATGATGGATAAAAACGGTGGTATTACTGAGGTAGAAGATAGTGGCAATCTAAGATATTATGGTGAATATCCAAAAAACTATATATTTTTTAACTGCGATGCATATCCAGATGCTAATTGTGAAATATGGAGAATAATTGGTGTTTTTAATGGAAAACTTAAAATAATTAGAGATGAACCAATAAGCCTAACACCTGTACCGATGGATTTTACTGGTACTGCTTATTGGAAAAATACAACAATAGGAAAATTGCTTAGTAATGTGGAACCAGAATGTTCGGCTTATTGGAATAATTGGAATGATAATACATTAGGCGAATCATGTTCAGTGATTGCAGATATTCAGTCATATGATGGTAGTTTTTTAACTGATTTGCAAAATAATTATTTAAAAAATAGTGAAACCAAAAGTATGATAGCATCTTTTCCAAAATATTTATATTCAATGTCTAATTTTATAACTAGTAGTAATGCTCTTGAAAATTTTTATCAGCTTGCCACTAGTATGGATAACGATTCAACTGATGGAGATATTTATGTAGGCATAATGGATATTGCAGATTATGGATATACATCTGATTTTTCTGCTACTTGTGCCGCAATAAGCACTATGGATGATATAGCGAGTTGTGGAAGGCAAGCTTGGTTATATCAAAGTAATACTGATCAAGAGTTTTTTATGAATTCTGATAATGGTTCTGCTTTACTTCTTAATTCAGATGGAGGTATTAGTCTTGGATCGACAGGTGATTCTGGATTGTTTAGACCAGTAGTATATTTAAATGCTAATGTTAAATTTAACGATCTTAGTTATGGAGATGGCCAAGATGGCCTTCCATATCAAATAGTAATAGAATAGTAAAAAGAAAGAAAAGAGGTAATTAAAATGAATGAACAAGAAATGATAATGAATGAGAAAATTAGAAAAAGAGAAAAATTGGATACTATACTTGCTTATATATTATTAGTGTTTTTAATTGGGGCAATACTATTTATTTTGTATTTAAAGTTTATTAAGAGAGAAGATACTACTACTCCTGTAGAGAAGCCTAATAATAATATTACATTAAATGATATATCTAATAGTTTAAATAATAGTACTTTAGCAAATAGATATTTAAATGATAATGTTACATTTAGTTCTAAAGTAAATGGTACTTCGTTGGTAATTGACTATAAAAAAGATGATAAGATAGTTAATTTAAATGTTAATACTATGGGTACTGAATTAGAATTTACTATGAATGAAGATAATAGATTAGTTACTGAAGATATTTACAAAGAAGTGGCTAATATAATATGCGTATATTATAAAAATACTGAAGATGCATGCAGAAGTACCCTAAGTAAAGTAGATGAGAATAATCCTATTAATGGTATAAGATATGTTACTTCAGATAATAATATACTTGTATATGTTAATACTGCTAAAAGTATTGATATAGAAAATATTGATACTTATACTGAAGTTACTAAGACTGAATTATCTAAAACTAATTATGAATTAAAATTAGATACTGAAACTATAAACAACATTAAGATAACTAATACTGATACTTTAATTACATTTACTGGAAATGTTACTACCACTAGTGAAAGTAAAAATATGTCTATTGTAGTAACTTTATACGGAGATAATGATACTAAGTTAACTGAAGAAAAGTATGAATTTAATGATACTAATAAATTAGAAGAGAATAAAGAATTTAAAGTAGAGTTTACTCTAAATGATACTTTAACTTTAGATAGTATTAAAGCATATAGCATAAGTATTGAAAAATAGGAGATTAATATGAGCGTACATATTGAAAGTAATAAAGATGATATTGCAGAAACTGTATTAATGCCTGGCGATCCAAAAAGATGTGAATATATAGCCAGAAAATTCTTAGCCAATGCTAAACTTATTAATAATGTTAGAGGAATGACTGGTTATACAGGATACTATAAAAGTAAAAAAATAACAGTATTTCCTTCAGGAATGGGTAATCCTAGTATGGGAATATACTCTTATGAATTATTTAAAGAATATGATGTAAATAATATAATTAGAATTGGTACTATGGGTGCATATACCAATTTAAATTTAAAAGATATAGTATTAGTAACAAACTCAGTTACTAATTCTAATTATGGTAAATTTTTATGTAATTATCCAAATATAAATATAAATGGTAGTATTGAATTAAATAGTGCCATAGAAAGTACAGCGGCGACATTAAATATAAAAGTAAATAAAGGAAATATATATTCATCAGATGCCTTTTATGAACAAAATAATGATTTTAAAGACAAAGTAAGTAAGTACTCAGTACTAGGAGTAGAAATGGAGTCATTTGCTTTATTTACTAACGCTAAATTACTTGGTAAAAGAGCTAGTACTGTCTTAATGGTAAGTGATAGTTTTTTATCAAGTGATAAATTATCTAGTTTAGAAAGAGAACAGGGTCTTGATAATTTAATAACTTTAGCCTTAGAAACTTGTTTAAAAATATAAAACTAGGTTATAATATAGGGGAAGAGGTGAATTATGAATATTGAATCACATAATATGGGAGCATACAACCTACATTTTATTAAAACAAATAAATTTAAAACAATATCAGTAGATGTTAACTTTTATCGTGAGATAAAAGAAGATGAAATCACTAAAAGAAACCTATTGAAAATGATATTACTAGATTCTAATAATGATTATAAAACCGAAAGAGAACTAATTATAGAAAGTGAAAGACTATATGATATAAAAATATCTTCAGGTATATCTAGAATAGGTAAATTTAGTGATTTATCTTTTCAGACTAAATTTTTAAATGAAAAATATACGGAAGAAGATATGAATAAAGAATCTATTATTTTTTTCCTAAGTTTAATATTTAATCCTTGTGTAAAAGAAGGTAGATTTGTTAATATAGATAAACAAAAAAATAGATTATATCAAGAAATAAATAGTCTTAAGGATAATAAGATTAAATATTCTATGTTGAAATTAATGGAAAAGATGAAGGATAAACCATATTCATATAATCCTTATGGTAAAAAAGAAGATTTAGATGATATAAGTGGTAAAGAATTATATGAATATTATAAGAAAGTAATAAGTGAAGATCAAATAGATATCTTTGTACTAGGAGATTTCTCTTCTAGTGAGATGAAAGAAATATTTAAAGAATATTTTAAAGTAAATACTTTTAAAAAAGAACATAAAAATCTTATAATTCCAGAACTAGTTCCAAGAAAGAGAATAGTAAAATATCATGAGTATGAGAAAGTTAGTCAGTCTCAGTTAGTACTACTATGTAGTTTAAATAATTTAACCGATTTTGAAAGAAAATATACTATAAAGTTATATAGTGAGATACTTGGAGGATCTTCTAGCTCAGTACTTTTTAGTAAGGTTCGTGAAGATAAAGGCTACTGCTACTACATAAATTCAGGTGTAAAGGCTTATGATAATATTCTTCTAATTAACTCTGGAGTAGAAAAGAAAAATATTGAACCCGCTATTAAATTAATTAGAAGATGTTTAAAAGATATAAATAATGGTAAAGTATCAGATGAATTAATAGAGTCATCTAGAAATACTATTTTATCATCAATTAAAGCATCATCGGATACTCCAACGGGAATAATAAATACAGCATTATCTAGAGTACTTGTGGGTTCAGATGATATGGAAGAAAGAATAAATAATTTTAGTAAAATTACTAAAGAAGACATAGTAAAAGTAAGTAAGAAAGTTAGTCTTCATACCATCCTTACTCTAGAAGATAAGGAGGAAGAACATGAAGAAGATTAGAATTAAAGGTGTAGAAGAAGATATCTTTTATGAAAAATTAGATAATGGTCTAGAAGTATATTTATATACCAAAGATACCATTCATTCTAATTATGTAACATTTACTACTAAATATGGATCTGTATATAACGAATTTGTACCAATAAATAGTGATAAAATGACCATTTTTCCTAAAGGAATAGCCCATTTTTTAGAACATAAAGTATTTGTCCAGAAAGAAGATCCACAGCCAATGGAATTCTTTGCTAGAAGTGGAGCAGTCTGCAATGCCTATACAACATTTAAAAATACAACATATTTATTCTATGCTACAGAGTCGCTAAAAGAAAATATAGAATATTTATTAGATTATGTTCAAAACATCTACTTAACCGATGAATCCGTAGAAAATGAAAAAGATATAATATCCGAAGAAATTCATATGTATGATGATAGACCAATGAGTATTCTTGAAGAAAAAGTAAGAAGAAATACTCTAAAAAATAATCCATACAAAGATAGTATTATAGGTACTACTAAAGATATAAGAAGTATAACAAAAGAAGACTTAGAAACCTGCTACCATACTTTTTATCATCCTTCCAATATGTTTATGGTTATTACTGGTAACTTTGATCCAGAAGAAATAATGAATGTTATTAAAGAAAATCAAAGTAAAAAAGAATTTTCTAAAGAGGGTAGTATCAAGATAAAAGAGTTTACTGAAGAAGATAAAGTAGTAAAAGAAAAAGAAATAGTTAAAGTAGAAACTAATATACCTAAAATAGCCTATACTATAAAATTACCAACTAAAGATATTAAAATTACCAGAAGAAAATTACATTTATATTTATATATCTTATTTACTATTCTTTTTGATGAAACATCAGAATTTGATGAGGCGTTAAAGAAAGATGGTATTATAAATAATACTACTTATGTTAATCTAATTAACTGTGATACTCATATTTTAATATCGCTTATGAATGAAACTAATAAGTATGATGAATATATTGATAAAATAAAAGATAAGTTAAATAATATAAAAATAAGTGAAAATGATTTTAATAGAAAGAAAAAGGTACTTATAAGTAATGAAGTATTTGCCTATGAAAATGCCGAAGCAGTAGGAGATATCATTATCGATAATATTATTTACAATAAACATCTTGAAGATAATCCTATTGAAATAATTGATAGTTTAAATATGGAAGAATTCTTAGAATTACTAAAGAAAATAGATATAAATAATACTTCTTTAGTAATATTAAAAAAATAAAAGATATAGATAAAATATGTAAACTGATAAAAAATAGATTTAAAAAAAGATAAAAATATGCTATTATAATAATAGGGATGTGATGATATGAAGAAAATATTATCAAAATTAGATAAACCATTATTAATAGTAACAATTATCTTTTTTATTTTTGGTCTTATAATGATACTTAGTGCTTCTTCAATGGAATCATACATGCGTTATAATTACAGCCCATATCATTACTTTTTTAGACAAGCTATATTTTTAGGAGTGGGATTAATTGCTTCTCTTTTTGTAATTATCTTTCCTACTAAAAATTATAAAAAAATAGATAAAGTATTACTTGGTACAATAATACTGGCTTTAATTGGATTAATATTCTATGGACATGTTGCCAACCAAGCAGTCAGTTGGTACAAGATAGGTCCTTTCGCTATTCAGCCTTCTGAGTTTGCTAAAATAATAATAATAATATATTTAGCAGTTTATTATTCCAAAAATAAAGATAAACTAGATAATCAGTGGAATATAATTAAACCAATGATATTTATTGTAATAATAGCGGTATTAGTAGCCCTACAACCAGACATGGGAACTGCTGTTATAATAGGATTAATAGCTCTTGCTATATTCTATGCTACTCCTATGGAAAAGAAAAGCAGAAGTATCTTCAACAAAATCTTTATTGGAGGTATTCTTCTCGTAGTTCTAGTACTAATAGTCGCTGGAGGTAAATTTCTTCAGTCATATCAATTAGATAGATTTAACTATTTTAATCCTTGCGATAGATATCAAGAAAAAACTGGTTATCAGTTATGTAATAGTTTTATAGCCTTTAAAAACGGCGGTATAAAAGGTCAGGGGCTAGGAGGCTCTACTCAAAAGTATTTATATTTACCAGAATCTTATACTGACTTTATATTTCCTATTATCGTAGAAGAATGGGGCTTAATCGTAGGTATTATTATCATTTTAATATATATGTTTGTATTATTTAGAATAATTCAAATAGCCAGAAGAGCAAGTAATCTAAAAAACAGTCTAATATGTTATGGCGTATTTGTTTATTTACTTCTTCATATAATGATAAATTTACTCGGAGTAACCGGAGTAATACCATTAACTGGAGTACCACTTCCATTCCTATCTTATGGAGGATCATATACAATATGTTTAATGATTGCCTTAAGCCTAGTACAAAGGGTTTCAATAGAAACAAACATCCAAAAACAAAAAGAACTAAAAAAACTATCATAACGTAGACCTTAGGCTATGTTATGCCTCTTAAGACCAAGACTTAAGAGGAAATAAATAAAAAAAATAAACAAAAAGAAAAGAAAATATATACAATTCTTTCTTTTTTTGTTATAATTAAATTGTATCATTTTAGGGAGAGTCGATATCATGAAAAAAATATATACTTCAATAGATATTGGATCCGATACAATTAAGTTTGTCGTGGGAGAATATTTTAAAGAAAAAGTAAATATATTATATGCTCACGAAGAAAAAGCAAAAGGAATAAGAAAAGGTTTAATTGTCGATCCTAATTTAGCTATTAATGCTATCAAAGATGGAATTAAAGTAGTTAACAATTATTTAGGTATTAATATAAAAAAAGTAGTTGTAGGAGTTCCCGATTACAATGCAAAGTTTATGTTTGTAACAGGAAGTACTAATATAATAGATGAAGATGAACTTATTACTACTGAAGATATAAATAAAGTAATAAAAGAATCAGTATATTCTAAAATAGCTCAAGACTACGAATTAATAACAGTAATACCATTAGTCTTTTTAATAGATGGAAAGCCAGAAACAAAGCCATGTGGCAAGACTGGAAAAGTTCTAGAAGTTAAAGGAATAATGATTACTGCTCCAAAAAAGAATATCTACTCAGTACTATCTATTATGGAAGGTGCTGGGCTAGAAGTTGCAGATATTACTATATCAGGTGTTGGTGACTACTATGAAGTAAAAAATAATGTTTTAGATAAAAAAGTTGGAGCTATAATTAATATAGGTCATGAAACTACCAATGTATCAGTATATAATAAAGGATGCATCATGAATACTGAAACTATACAATTAGGTGGAACTAATATTGATAAAGATTTAGCCTATATGTTTAATATAAATATCTTTGATGCTAGAGTAATTAAAGAAAAATTTGCCTCTAGTCATAAAAGATTTATAGCACTAAATGATATATACATGGTAAAAAATACTGCTGGTGAAGAAATAAAATTAAATCAAATTGAAGTTACTGAAATAGTAATGGATAGAATAGTAGAAATATTAAATCTCGCTCGTAAACAAATATTACTATTGACAAAGCAAGATATTTCTTATATAGTAATAACAGGAGGATTAACTGAAATAAGGGCATTTAAAAATTTAGTATATGAAATTTTTGGAAAAGATGTTATAATATATACAGAAGATACTCTTGGAGTAAGAAACAATAAATATACTACAGCGGTAGGAATGATAAAATATTTTGCCGATAAGATGGAAACTAGGGGGAAAGAGTACTCAATGGTAGATAGAGAGGATGAAGAACTTCTTATCAATCCAAATAATAAGAATAAAAAGGACAGAACGAAGATCACCAAAATATTTGGAAGTTTTATTGGTACTAAGGAGGATTAGAAATGAATAATATGTTTGGTTTAGAAATGGATCAGTTAGCAAAAATTAAAGTAATTGGAGTAGGTGGAGGCGGTTGTAACGCTGTCAATAGAATGATTGAGTCTGGTTTAAAAGGCGTTGAATTTATTGTAGCAAATACTGATCTTCAAGTATTAAATAATTCTTTAGCTCCAATAAAATTACAAATAGGCAGAGAATTAACCGATGGACTAGGAGCTGGTGCTAATCCAGAAATAGGTAGAGAAGCTGCTCTTGAGTCTAAAGCAGAAATAGAAGAAGCAATTAAAGGTGCTGATATGGTGTTCATAACTTGTGGTATGGGAGGTGGAACCGGTACTGGTGCTGCCCCTGTTATCGCAGAAATATCACAAGATTTAGGAGCGTTAACTGTAGGTATAGTTACTAAGCCATTTAGTTTTGAAGGAAAGAAGAGAATGAGTCAAGCTATATCTGGACTTGATGAATTAAAAAAACATGTCGATACCTTAATCGTAATACCTAATGATAGATTAAGAGAATTAATCGATAAATCTACTCCAATGCTTGAAGCATTTAGAGAAGTAGATAATGTATTACATAGGGGTGTACAATCAATATCAGATTTAATTGCTGTATCAGGACTAGTTAACCTAGACTTTGCAGATGTTAAAGCTGTTATGAAAGATAGAGGAAATGCATTAATTGGTATTGGTGTTGGTTCTGGTGAAAATAGAGCTGTAGAGGCCGCTAAACAAGCTGTATCATCGCCATTACTAGAAACATCAATAAATGGTGCTACAGATGCTATAATCAATGTTACTGGAGGTGCTTCACTTACTTTATTCGAAGTAGAAGAAGCTGCTGAAGTAATTAGAACTGCTGCTAATACAGATATAAATACTATCTTTGGAGCAGTAATAAATGAAAACTTAAATGATGAAGTAATAGTTACTGTTATTGCAACAGGATTTGAAAATCAAAGTGAACCACTATATCATAGCTTTGACTCTACTAGAAGAGAAGATCTTTATAGAGAAGCAACTGGTGATATGGATAATGATTTAGATATTCCACCATTTTTAAGAGATAGAGACTTCTAATTAGAGTCTCTTTTATTATGAACAAAATTAGTTTGTCAAATTTATGTAAATAGTATTGTAATTATTTATTTAGTAGTGTATTCTATTAATAGAGAGGGAGAGTGATAGTGTGATTTATCCATCTATTGATAAAATATTAAATATAGTAGATTCAAAATATGCTCTTGTATATATTGTAGCAGATAGGGCTAAACAAATGACTAGGACAGGATATTATCAAAAGCCTATTAAAGAATATAAGAGCAAAAAGAATATAGGTAGAGCTTTAGAAGAAGTATATGATGGACTAATACACATAGAGAAACATTAAAAAGTTTCTCTTTTTTTCTTGATTAAAACTAGTTATTAATGTATACTTGAACTAAGGTGATAGGTATGTATTTTTTATTAGATGCTTGTAAGCATCCAACAATACTTAGTGTATTATACTTTGGCTATTTATTTTGGGAAATACTTGCAGTATTAATACCAATAGGTTTAATTATAATGTTAATGATAGACTTTACTAAAGCTGTAGTCATTAGTAAAGAAGATGAACAAGTAAAAAGCATGAAACTAGTTACTAAGAGAATAATGTATGCTGTATTTATTTTTGCTACTCCTTGGTTAGTTAGTCTTGTTATGAGTGTTCTTGGAAGTGCTGGTGTAGAACTAGGTGGAGATTATACTGAATGTATTAATACAGTTAAAAATATAGCAAATGGTACAGATAATATGGAAAAATATGATAAACTCTTAAAGGCTGAAGAAGAATTAGAAAAAAGAGAAAGAAATAAAGGTAATGGTTCTTCAAGTGGTGGTAGTAGTAGTTCTATACCTGAAGGAAGTACAACTGCTGATAAAGTAGTAAACTTAGCTAAAGGAGAATTAGGAAATACAAATAGAACTAAATATGATGCTGGTGCATCAGAAGCTTGGTGTGCATACTTTACAACATGGGTATTAAATAATGTAGAAATGAATAATGGAAATACAATATATAACTTTTTAGGTAGTCTTGGTGGTGTAAATAAGGCTGCTGCTAGCGGATTGTGGCCTGCTTTTAGAAGTGGAAAATCAGGTGTTAGTTTTAATAAATCAAAAGCCTATGGAGGTAATTATACTCCTAAAAAAGGTGATGTAATTTGGTTTCAATGGACTGTAGAAAGTGGAAATAGTTATTGCCGCAAGAATTATGGTAAATGGAATGGTAGTACACAGTGTTCAGATCATGTAGGATTAGTTGTTGCCGTAAGAGATGGAATCGTTTATACAATTGAAGGTAATAGTGGTGGTAAAGTATCTAATAAACAATATCAAGAAAGCGATAATCAAATAATTGCTTATGGCTCTTGGTATAATGCCAGTAGCTCAACATCTCAGAGACCATCAACTGGTACAACACCTGATACTAGTGTTAGCGAATATTAAAAATAATTAGGAGGATGCTATGAAAAATAAAATATTTCTTATAATACCATTATTAATATTACTAACAGGATGTACTGTAAATTATGATTTAATTATTGATAATAATTCATTAAAAGAAACAATAACTGGAGATGTAGAAAAAAAAGAATATGAAGTTACCGAAAATGATACTAGTCCTAATTTATTTTATACTCTAATTAATGGAGACACTCCGGCATTAATAGATGAAAGTGGTTTATATACAAAGAGTATCAAAGAAAATGATAAAGGCTTAGATTATAATTATACATATACTTATAAAAATAATCTTTCCGAGTCAAGAGTACTTAACAGTTGTTTTGAAAACCATGAAATAAATGAAACAGATGATTATTACTATATTAAATTAAGTGGTGAATTTTATTGCTTGTATACAGACAAAATAAATATCAATGTAACTAGTAATTATGAAGTAATGGAAAGCAATGCCAAAAAAATAGATGGTAATAAATACACTTGGATAATAGATAACTCTAACAATACAAATATTACACTCACTGTATCAAAAACAGTTCAGTATGAAGAGCCAGTTAAAGCAAAGACATTTAGTACTTTTCAAATAATAGGATTTATAGTATTTGCAATATTAACTATAATTACATACTTCTTATATAAAAAGAAAAATAGTGGTAGAGTATAGTATTTACAAAGGTGGTATGTAAAAATACTATCTTTTTTATTGAAAAAAAAATAATATTAATGTATACTTATATTAAGGTGATAGGTATGTATTTTTTATTAGATGCTTGTAAGCATCCAACAACACTTAGTGTATTATACTTTGGTTATTTGTTTTGGGAAATACTTGCAGTATTAATACCAATAGGTTTAATTATAATGCTAATGATTGATTTTACTAAGGCGGTAGTTATTAATAAAGAAGATGAACAAGTTAAAAGTATGAAACTTGTAGGAAAAAGGATTATGTATGCCGTATTTATTTTTGCTACTCCTTGGTTAGTTAGTCTTGTTATGAGTGTTCTTGGAAGTGCTGGTTTAAAACTAGGTGGAGATTATACTGAATGTATTAATACAGTTAAAAATATAGCAAACGGCACGGATAATATGGAAAAGTATGATAATCTCTTAAAGGCTGAAGAAGAATTAGAAAAAGAGCAGCAACGACAAAAACAAGAAGAAAATAAAAAGAGTAACGGAAATGAAGCTTCAGGTCGAACATATGCAATAGCAGCTTCCGAGTTAATTAAATTGGCAAAAGGTGAAATGGGCCATAAAGGTGGCGGTAAGTATAGCGGTGGCCCAGATAGTACTCCTTGGTGTGCATATTTTGTTTTTTGGAATATATCACAAGTATCTGTAGATAATGTTGGAACAATTAAACAAATAATTGAAAAAGATGGTAAATTTAATGCAGACTATACAGGTATTGCAGGTGGCACGATGGTAACTTTTAATGAATCATCAAATCTAAATTTTTATTATTCAAAGTATTATGGAGAAAACTACACACCTAAAAAAGGAGATTTTATATACTTTCGTAACAGTGCTGACTGGAATAAAAAAATATATGGTAGCATGTTTGAAGAAACTTCACATATCGGTCTAGTTGACTACTATAAAGACGGTAAAGTTTATACTGTTGAAGGAAATATTTCTGGCGGGTATGGAAGTGGCAGTGCTAATAATGTTGTAGGAACTAAAGAATATGATTTATCTTCTTCAAGAATAATGGGATATGGTTCTTGGTATGATGCTAGTGGTAATGAAGATGTTCATCAATCATCTTCTGGAGAATACCATGGTGGAGGTGGAGGTAGCTTTTAAAAATAATTAGGAGGTTGTTATGAAAAACAAAATATTTCTTATAATACCATTATTAATATTATTAACAGGATGTACTGTAAATTATAATTTAGAGATTAATAAAGATAGCATTACAGAGAATATTTCGGGTACAGTTACCAATGAAGAGATTACTCCAGAAATAGAAGGAAGAAGTGATGTAAATCCTAAATATTATTATTTATATTTAGCAGACAATGTCTTATTTAATGACAATACCGCTAAATACAATAAAAATATTACTGATATACAAGATGGTAAAAAATTTAACTTTAATTATACATATAAAAATAATTATGATAAATCAATGATAATTAATTCTTGCTTTGAAAATCATAAAATTATCGAAACAGATACATATTATAGTATAGAATTAACAGGTTCCTTCTCTTGCCTTTATTCTAATAAAATAGATATTAATATAACGAGTAACTATATGGTATTAGAAAACAATGCCAAAAAAGTAGAAGATAATAAATATACTTGGGAAATTACTGATAGTGAAAATGTTAATATCAAATTAGTGGTATCCAAAGAAAATAAGTATGAAGAGCCCGCTAAAGCAAAGACATTTAGTACCTTTCAAATAATAGGCTTTGTAGTGTTTGCTATATTAACTATAATTACATACTTCTTATATAAAAAGAAAAATAGTGGAAAGATATAACCACTATTTTGTCATTTATTTCTTTTTAATACATACATTTTAATGTAGAAGAAAGGAATGATAAAATAAATATGGAAACAATTAAAGTTTCATCTAAGTCAAATCCCAATTCAGTAGCAGGAGCTCTTGCTAATGTATTTAGAGAAAAAGGAATAGTAGAAGTACAAGCAATAGGAGCAGGAGCTCTTAATCAGGCAATTAAAGGAGTAGCAATAGCAAGAGGATTTGTTGCTCCATCAGGTAAAAACTTAGTTTGTACACCAGCATTTATTGACATATCAATAGATGGGGAAGAACGTACAGCATTAAAGTTAATTGTAGAAGCCAAATAGGCTTCTTTCTTTTACAATAAATATTGATTTTATTATTGATTAAATTTACTATTTATTATATAATTATATTGAAAATAGGTGAAGCAATATGGAATATAAAAACTTACTAAAAAATAATTTAAAATTTATTATAGCAATGGTAGTTGTAATTACACTAGGAGTAACTGGAATAACATTTGCAATAAATATTGATACCTTTAATCCAATAGGCATAAATATTGGTACCGCCACACTGGGAGCTAATATAACTTATCTTAATGGCAGTAGCGCTACAATTACTAGTACTGGTAAGTTATTACCAATTAATGATGATAAAAAAGAAATAACTCCTGATAGTACCGATGAAAGTATATTAAAAATAGATTTTAAATTATCTGGCACATCAACCAACCCTAATAATACAATAATGGATATATCTCTTAATAATATAAGTATGGATTGTGAACTTAAAAGTGAATATTTTAAATGGAAATTATATAAAGAAGAAGCTTTACTTAGTAGTGGTAGTTTTTCTCCAAAGTTTGATTCCATGAAAAATAATAGATTAGTTTTAACAAATACACAGGAAAGATTAACTACTAATGAAGATAAATATACATTACTTATTTATTTAGCAGAAAGTTGTACAGGAGATCTTAGTACTTGTAACGCAAATAGTGGTAGTTATAATCAAGAAACACTTTTAAATAAAAACTTTAGTGCTACGATGAAAGTAGAATTATCTACTGGTAATAAGAAAAACAATACTAGAAGTACTACTAGCACTTCTGCTTGTAGTTATACTAGTGTTAGTGTTCCTACTTGCAATACTCTTACTTATAATGGCAGTAGTCGTACATTGATAACTACTAATGCTAAGTATACATTAACAAATAATACAGGAACTAATGCAGGAAATTATGTTGTAATTGCAGAATTAAAGAGTGGCTACAAATGGCCTGATGGTACAAAAGTAGCTAAGTCCATTACTTGTAATATAGCTAAAAAAGATGTAACTATTACCCCAATTGCTCAAACTATCGCACATGGTGGAAATGTAGTTAGTGATATCTCAAAAGTAACTGCTAGCGGATTAGTGTCAGGTCATTCTATTAGTTATGTACATTTATCTACACGGAACTATAACGTCGGTACTGGAACTATTAATGCTAGTGCAGCAAGAATAAAGGATTCAAGTAGTAATGATGTTACTGATAATTATAATATTATTTATGCCACAGGTACAGTTACTATTCAGTAATTATGAGAACAAATTAAATGTTTGTTCTTTCTTTTTTTCTTGATTTGTTATATAATATTTGAGAAAGAAGGAATACAATGAAGACTGATGATTTTGATTATTATTTACCAGAAGAACTAATAGCACAAGTACCACTTGAACATAGAGAGGAATCAAGACTACTTGTGATGGACAGAGATACTGGTAAATTAGAAGATAAAAAATTTTATAATATAGTAGATTATTTACATAAAGGTGATGTACTAGTACTAAATGATACCAAAGTAATGCCGGCTAGATTAATAGGAGAAAAAGAGGATACTGGTGCGATTATCGAAGTACTACTACTTAAAAATATTGATGGTAATAATTGGGAATGTTTAGTAAAACCTGCGAAGAGAATACATAAAGATACAATTGTATCTTTTGGAAATGGTCTATTAAAAGCAAAATGTACAGGTGTAAATGATGAAGGAATTAGAAACTTTGAATTTATTTATGATGGAATATTTTATGAAATATTAGATAAACTAGGCACTATGCCACTTCCACCATATATAAAGACTAAGTTAGATGATCAATCAAGATATCAAACAGTGTATGCGAAAAATATAGGCAGTGCTGCCGCTCCTACTGCTGGACTTCACTTTACTAAAGAATTATTAAAACAAATAGAAGATATAGGAGTAACAGTTTGTTATATAACATTACATGTAGGATTAGGAACCTTTAGACCAGTAAACGTTGAAGATGTAACTAAACATAAAATGCATAGTGAGTTTTATAGTATGAATAAAGTAGCAGCAGATATATTAAATAAAGCTAAAGAAGAAAATAGATGTATAGTGGCAGTAGGAACAACAACCACTAGAACATTAGAAACCATAATGAGTAAATATAACACATTTAAAGAGTGTAGCGGTTGGACGGATATATTTATTTATCCTGGCTACGAATTCAAAGGAATAGACTCATTAATAACAAACTTTCATTTACCAAAATCAACATTAATCATGCTAGTATCAGCACTTGCAGGTAAAGAAAACATTATGAATGCTTATGAGCATGCTGTAGAAGAAAAATATAGATTTTTCTCATTCGGTGACGCAATGCTTATAAAAAAGAACAAATAAATATTTACATTCTACTAAATTTATTATATAATTTAGTAGTAATGCTTGTGTGGCGGAATTGGTAGACGCACTGGACTCAAAATCCAGCGGTATAAAAGCCATGTGGGTCCGAGTCCCACCACAAGCACCAAATATGTATATAGGACTAACCAATTGGTTAGTCTTTTAAGTATAGTTAAAAATATATTATCTAAAAACAAAAATTATATAAATTCTTTTACTATATATATTTGCTATAAGAAAAAGCGAACACTTAGATGTTATAAAAAACACAAAAAAAATAAAAAACAAAAAATAAGAAACAGATGAAATCAGCAAAAATAAGAAAATTACAAAAATAAGTTACAGATGTTAAATTAGCAATTGAAGCACAAACCCTTATAAAATAAAGAAAAATTGAGTATAATATACAACACTAAGATATTTTAAAAAAATAAAAAAATAAGAAAATCTAACAAATGAGAAAATTAAAAAAATAAAAAATGTAAAAAAATTAAAAAGCAAACAAAAAACTATTGACAAGTAAAACCGCCTAATATATAATTAACTTGTAAAGTAGAGAAAGGAAGTAAAACAATGGTTGAAACAGAAGAAAAATTAGAGACGATAGAAGTCGTAAAAAGAAATGGAAAAAAGGTAGAATTTGATGGTACTAAAGTTGCTATGGCTATTAAAAAAGGCTTTGATAGTGTATTATTAGATTCTGAAGAAAATGAAAAAAAATATAATACTAAAGATATTCAAAAAGTATATCAAGCAGTAATTAAAAAGATAGCTAAAGATTATTTACCATTAGGTAAAATAAAAATAGAGGAAATACAAGATTTAATTGAAGAAAATCTTAAGAAGTATGATTATCAAGATGTATATGAGAGCTTTTCAGAATACAGGCAAAGAAGGGCTAATGCGAGAATAGCATTTAGAGATGATAAAAACATGGCTAAACTTCAAAAAAGTATTGAAGGGTTAGGTCTTAAGAGCGCTGCCGAAGAGGATTCAAAAAGAGAAAATGCTAACATAGATGGTAATACTGCAATGGGAACAATGCTTCAATTTGGTAGTACAATATCTAGAGCATTTACTGAAGCATACTTAATGAAAAAAAAATATGCTGAGGCTCATAGCAATGGCGATATTCATATTCATGATATGGACTTTGAAGCTATGGGTACTACTACTTGTACACAAATAGATCTAAGCAAGTTATTTAAAAATGGTTTTTCTACAGGACATGGATTTTTGAGAGAACCAAAAGACATTATTAGTTATGCTGCACTAGCAGCAATAGCTATTCAATCTAACCAAAATGATCAACATGGTGGACAATCAATACCGGCATTTGATTATTATATGGCACCTGGTGTATTAAAAACGTTTAAGAAACAATATAAACAGGCTGTATATGAGTTGCTGGATTTTAGTGACTTTATCAGTTTTATAAATATGGATAGGGTTGAAAAAGAAATAGATAAACTAACAAGTATTGATGTGGATACTAAGGTATTTGAAGGAATATATAAAGATAGTACTGAAGTAAAGAAAATATTTGAAAAAGGATATGAAACTGCTTATAAAAAAACAAATAGACAAACATATCAAGCAATGGAAGCATTTATTCATAATTTAAATACAATGCATTCAAGAGCAGGCGCACAAGTACCTTTCTCAAGCGTAAATTTTGGTACTGATACTTCTCCTGAAGGAAGAATGGTTATTAAGAATTTCTTACTTGCAACTGATGCTGGTTTAGGAAGAAACGAAACTCCAATATTCCCAATATCAATATTCAAATTAAGAAAAGGAACTAACTATGAAGTTACAGATCCTAACTATGATTTATTTAAACTAGCTATAAAAGTATCTGCAAAAAGGTTATTTCCTAACTTCTCATTTATGGATTCATCATTTAATAAGCCTTATTATAAGGGTGATTATAACACTGAAGTTGCTTATATGGGATGCAGAACAAGAGTTATGGCAAATGTAGTGGATGAAGATAAAGCAATTACTCCTGGTAGAGGTAATCTATCTTTCACATCAATTAACTTACCAAGATTGGGTATTAAGCATGGTATTGTAAGAAATGATAAAACTGATATGAAAGGTTTTTATGAAGAATTAGGAGAATTAATGGATTTAGTTAAAGATCAGTTATTAGAAAGATTTGAAATACAATGTAATAAGAGATTATATAACTTTCCATTCTTATTAGGACAAGGTGTATGGATAGATTCTGATAAACTAAAACCTAATGATAGATTAAGAAAAGTATTAAAACATGGTACTTTATCAATTGGCTTTATTGGACTAGCAGAGTGTTTAAAGGCTTTAATCGGAAAACATCATGGTGAAAGCGATGAAGCTCAAAAACTCGGCCTTGAAATAATAGAATTTATGAGAAAAAGATGCGATGATTATTGTAAAGAATATAAATTAAACTTTACATTACTTGCTACTCCAGCAGAAGGTTTATCTGGAAGATTTGTAAATATTGATAAAGCAGTATATGGTAAAATTAAGGGTGTTACTGATAGAGAATACTATACAAATTCATTCCATGTACCAGTATATTATAATATATCAATAGTAAATAAGATCAAGAAAGAAGGCCCATATCACAAATATACAAATGCAGGACATATTAGTTATATTGAGTTAGATGGTGATACTACTAATAATCTTGAAGCATTTGAAAGAATAGTAAGAACTATGTATGAAAATGATATGGGATATGCCGCTATTAACCACCCAGTAGATAGAGATCCAGTGTGCGGCTATGTTGGCGTTATTGGCGATGTTTGCCCTGGATGTGGAAGAAAAGCCTATGAAGGCGTTCCTGTAGAAAGAGTAAATGAATATAAAAATAATTGTAATTGTTAAGGAAAGAGGTAATTAAAATGAAAGAAGAAACAAAAGAAAAATTAGTTGGTGAAGGAGTAAACTTCGAAAGAATTAGAAGAATTACTGGATATCTAGTAGGTACTGTAGACAGATTTAATAATGGTAAAAGAGCCGAAGAAAGAGATAGAGTAAAGCACTCAACTGAAGGGTTAATGAAAAAATAATGGAAATAAGGTTAGCATCTCCAATATTACAGGCTGATAGCATTGTAGATGGAGAAGGCGTACGAGCAGTTCTTTGGACTCAAGGCTGCGGACACAAGTGTTTAGGATGCCATAATCCTAGTACACATTCATTTGATGATGGTATTCTCTTAGACATTGAAGAGGTTAAAGCCCAAATAGATAGTCTTGAAGGTCAAGATGGAATAACTCTCTCCGGAGGAGATCCTATGTATCAAGTAGATGCCTGTCTTGAACTTGCAAAATACATAAAATCTAAAAAAATGAATATCTGGTGTTATACAGGATTCACATATGAAAACTTACTTAAATTAGGAGAAGCAAATCCTAAAATAATAGAACTGCTAAAACAAATAGATGTTCTCGTGGATGGACCATTCATCCTTGATAAGAAAAGTTATGATTGTGTTTTTAGAGGCTCTACCAATCAAAGAATTATTGATCCTAAAGAGAGCCTAAAGAAAAAGAAAGTATGCCTAGTAGAGAAATATTATCCTAAAGATAAAAAGAAAAATAATAAAAGAGAGCGAATGTACATTTAAGCTCTCTTTTTATAACATATACATAGAACCATCGTCCTGATAAGAATTATTATTAGCTAGTCTCTGCTCTAAAACCTTAACTCTTGTTTCTAAACTATTTAGTCTATTATTAATTTCATATAAAGTATTATTACCATTATCATAACCATTCATATTATTTTGTAAATTACTAGAACCATAATTCATTCCCTGAGGAGCATATGGCATTCCATTCATTAAACTACCCGGGGGTCCTTGGTAGCCAAAATTACCATACATCATATTACCAGGCATATTCTGAAAATAACCATACTGCATCATATCTCTATTATCCATATCATCACATTCCTTTACTTTATTATATGCAAATAGCAATAAATGTGCTATAATACTATTTGTGGTGAGTTATGAGATTAAAAAATATAAAAGGTGCAAGTGAAAAAATACTATTAGGAAAATATTTTATAAATAATCCTAATGAATATAAAGCTAAATGGCATGAATTATTTAAAAATAATAATCCTATCTATATAGAAATAGGTATGGGTAAAGGAAACTTTATTATAAAGAATGCTCTTGATAATCCAAATATTAATTACATAGGAATAGAAATGTATGATTCTGTTATCTTAAGAGCAGTAGAAAAAACTAACGAGTTAGAACTTAATAATCTGTATCTAATAAGAATGGATGCTAGACTAATTGAAGAAGTATTTGATAAAGAAATTGATTTAATATATTTAAACTTCTCTGATCCATGGCCTAAAGATAGACATGCTAAAAGAAGATTAACTAGTCCTAGATTCTTAGAGAAATATAGTAAAATATTTAGAGATAATAATAAAATTATAATGAAGACAGATAATATAGATTTATTTAATTACTCAGTAGAATCATTAAAAGAATATGGTTATAATATAGATTATTTAACTAATGATTTACATAGTGATAAAGATAATATTATTACTACTGAATATGAAGATAAGTTTACCAGTAAAGGTATTAAAATAAATTATTTTGAAGCCACTAAGGAGGTAAAATAATGAAAGTATTTAATAATATTGATGTTAATCCTACGGATATGAATTTATATATAACAGCAGTTACTCATTCATCTTATACTAATGAGAATCCTAATTATCCTGATTATGAAAGATTAGAGTTTCTAGGAGATGCTGTTTTAGAGATAGTAATTAGTGATTATTTATATAAAGAAAGAAAGTATGAAGAAGGATTAATGACTAAGATGAGAGCATCTTATGTTTGTGAAGAAGCCTGCGCTACTTATGCTAAAGAAATGGGTTTAGATGAAGATATTAAAGTTGGTTCTGGTGAAGAAGTAAATCAAACAATACTTGCGGATGTTTTTGAGGCTTTTGTAGCGGCTGTTTACTTAGATCATGGTTTTGACTTCGTTAAAAAGTTTGTTCTTGATATCATTGTTAAATATATTGATAGGGGAGAGAACTTCTTACATGATTATAAGTCTACTCTTCAGGAGTTAGTTCAAACTGTTAAGAAGTCTGTTACTTATGAAGTGATAGATGAAGAAGGCCCTTCACATAACAAGACTTTTACCTCTATTGTTAAGATAGATGGTATTGTTATGGGAAAGGGAACTGCAGGTAGTAAGAAGGCTTCTGAACAAGAAGCTGCAAGAGATGCTTTAAGTAAGAGATCAGAAATTAATTAATATTTAATATATGTTCACTCTAAGCCTAAGGTCTTAGAGTGTTATTTCGAGCCTAAGTTTAGTCTCAAAATAAAATCTATTATATAAAAGCCATGAATAAATACCTATGTAAAGTCAGGTATTTATTCTTTTATTATGGAAAAAACTATGATACAATTAGTATAGATAAGTGAGGTAAAATATGCAGATAGATAGAGTTATTACTGGTTCTTTAGAAGAAAACTGTTATATACTTGGAATAGAAGATAAAGTATTAGTAATAGATCCAGGTGATGATATAGATAAGATAAATAAGGTAATAAATAATAGAAAAGTACTTGGAGTATTAATTACACATAGGCATTTTGATCATGTAGGAGCTTTATCTTATTTTGATAAAAATATAATTTATGACCGAAGTAATACTGAAGAAAAAGAATATAAAATAGATAAATTTAATTTTAATATTATATTTAATCCAGGTCATTCTAGTGATAGCATAAGTTTTTACTTTAAGAAAGAAAACATTCTCTTTTGTGGTGATTTTATCTTTTATGGAAGTATAGGAAGATGTGATTTACCTACTGGAGACTATAAAATTATGAAAGAAAGTCTTAATAAGATAAAAAATTATCCGTTAGATATGCTAATATATCCTGGTCATGGAAGAGAGACTACTCTTGAATATGAGATAGAAAATAATATATATTTTAGTGAGGTTTAATTATGAATATAATGAAGTTATTTAAAGATAAAAAAGTTGTGATTGCGGGTCCTTGTTCTTTTGGTACTTATGAAGAGTTAGATAATATTACTAAAAAATTAAAAGAATTAAATGTAGATATACTTCGCGCTGGTACATTTAAAGGAAGGACAAGTCCTTATGCCTTTCAAGGATTAAGAGAAGAAGGCGTAGAAATATTAATTGATATTGGTAAGAAATATAATATTCCAGTAGTTACTGAGTTAACTAGTATAGAACAAGTTAAAAAGTATGGTAATAAACTAGATATAATTCAAATAGGGACTAGAAATATGTATAACTATGAACTATTAAAAGAAGTAGGTAAATTAAAGACTCCAGTTATTCTAAAAAGAGGATTATCCGCAACATATAATGAATGGCTTTTAGCGGCTGAATATATAAAGAATGCAGGTAATGATAATATAATTCTTTGTGAAAGAGGAATAAGAGGCTTTGATCCTACCACTAGAAACACTCTTGATATAGCGGCAGTTCCTTATATAAAGAAAAATACGAGTTATCCAATCATTGTCGATCCATCACATGCTACTGGTACAAGATATATGATAAGGCCATTATCTATAGCCTCAATAGCAGCAGGTGCAGATGGTATAATGGTTGAGGCTCATATAAGACCAGAAAAGAGTCTTTCTGATGCAGGGCAAACAATAAATATAAGTACATTAAAAGATATAATTAGTGATATAAATAAATATCAAAATATATAATTAATTAGGTGATTAGATGAAAAAAATAAAATTAGGCGTAATATATGGCGGCTTATCCACTGAACATGAAGTATCTATTAATTCTGCAAAAAGCGTAATAGATAATTTAGATAAAGATAAATACGATATATATAAAATATATATTGATAAAAAAGGTGAATGGTATAAAGAAGATAATAAAATAGATAATGTCTTTGATTACTTAAGAAGCTTAGATGTTGTCTTTCCAGTTTTACATGGTTTATATGGTGAAGATGGTACTATTCAGGGACTATTTGAGTTACTTGGAGTACCTTATGTAGGCTGCAGAGTATTAGCAAGTTCTTTAGGTATGGATAAAGTATATGCAAAAATGATATTTGATAAGGTAGGAATAGAAAATGCTAAGTACATTTATATCAAAAAAGTAAGAGATAAATATATCTATATAGATAATAAATTTAATGAAAAAGAATTATCATTACAAGATATTGCATTACTTGTAGAAACTGAATTATCACTACCAGTCTTTATAAAACCATCAAGAAGTGGATCCTCAGTTGGAATAAATAAAGCTCATACTAGAGAAGATGTAATTAAATATATAGAATATGCTTCAGGCTTTGATGGCAAAATATTAATTGAAGAAAATATTATCGGTAGAGAGATAGAATGTGCTGTATTAGGAAATAATGAAGTAGAAGCTTCACCTCTTGGTGAAATACTACCTAAAGGAGAATTTTATAGTTATAGTGCCAAATATGTAGACAATTCTAAAACAATAATACCAGACGATATAGATAAAGATATTAGTGATAAAATAAGAAAAACTGCTATTAAAGCCTATAAGTCTCTTGACTGCTCTGGACTATCTAGAGTGGATTTCTTCTTAGAAAAAGATACCAACAGAATAATATTAAATGAAATAAATACTATGCCAGGATTTACTACGATAAGTATGTATCCTAAGTTATGGGAAAGTACAGGATTATCTTATAGTGAGTTATTAGATAAACTAATTAGTCTTGCTTTAGAATAGGTAATTATGAAAAAGATAAAAGTAATAATAATGATAGTAACACTAGTACTAGTAATAGGACTAATATATTTATTATATATACTTAATATAATACCACATAGAAAGTATAGTAATAGTGATTTTAATATTAATACTTATATTAGTAGTATAGATAAAGATAATGATGGTATAGATGATCAAACAGATATCTTAAATAGCGTTAGAGAATATATAAAGACAAAACCAAAATACAAAAGTAAATATTATAGTACAGGTTATCCTAATGATGAATATGGAGTATGTTCTGATGTAGTAGCTTTTGGATTAAAAGGAGCAGGTTATGATCTAAGAGAACTAGTAAATAATGATATTATAAATAATAAAGAAGATTATGATATTAAAACTATAGATAAAAATATAGATTTCAGAAGAGTAAGAAATTTAAAAGTATATTTTGAAAGAAATAGTATTAAATTAACTACTGATATTAATGATATTTCTTCTTGGCAAGGAGGAGATATAATTATATTTAAAAAACATATTGGTATTGTATCAGATAAAAGAAATAGTAAAGGAATACCATTTATTATTCATCATGCCAATCCATATCAATTACATTATGAAGAAGATATATTAGAAAATAGAAATGATATTATAGGTCATTATAGAGTAAGTTAATGTAATTAAGAAAAAATTAATATAATTATAAGAAAAACTTAAAAAACAATCATTAAAAAACTGGTATAATGTATTTATCAGCTATAATGATTGTTTTTTAATAAGAATTGAGGTAATAATTTATGAAAAAAGAAACAAAGAAAAAAACTAAAAGAAAGATATTAATATTTGTTATTATTTTAGTATCCATTATTTTTATAAGAACTGAATATTATAATTATAAATTTAATCACCAATATAAGAGCACAGAAGAGACTATAAATAATAAAAATATAGATAGTATTAATTATTTAGAGACTTTAGCAAATGAAAATCCAGATATTGCAAAGATTATGAAAAATAAAGATAGTTATCCTAAAATATTATTAGAAATGCTTTCTAGAAATCTTGATATGACTGACTATGTATTAAATTATTTAGATTATAAAGGACAAGTATTTTCTAATGATATAGGTAAAGTTACCAAAGGTAAATATCCATTACTACTTCAATATGATATTAGATGGGGATATGGAATGTATGGTGACGATGTTATTGCAATAAATGGCTGTGGACCAACATCTCTTGCTATGATAATCGCAGGTCTTACTGGTAGAAATGATATTACTCCTTATGATATTGCAACATACTCATATCAAAAAGGTTATTATACTGGTGGTACAAGCTGGAGTCTTTTTACTGAAGGAACCAGTAAATATGGAATTATAGGAACAGAAATACCATTATCAAAGGCTTCAATAATAAATGAATTAGAACAAAACCATCCCATTATTTGTAGTATGAAAAAAGGAGACTTTACAACGACAGGACATATAATTACAATTGTAGGAACAAAGAATAAACAATTTATCATAAATGATCCTAATAGTAGGGAAAGAAGCAATGAACTATGGAGTTATGAAACATTAGAACCTCAAATAAGAAATTTATGGTCGTTTAGACTAAAGTAATAAGATAAATATTTTAATAAAACCAAAAATTATACTTGCATATTGTAACCTGATAAGTTATAATATATTTGAGGTGTAAATTTGGTTATAAACGAGAGTACAGCATACAAGAGGGACTATAAAAAAATTATAATTAATAAGCATATGATAAAAGAAAAAATAGAAAATATAAAAAATATTATATTATCTAGTAATAATCTTCAAGAACTATTATGCAGCCCGTATAAAGATATATATTATATTACTAAGAAAAGCGGTAATCTTAAAGAATATTATACCGCAAGAATAAACAGTAAATTGAGATTAATAATGAAACCAGAAGGAGAATATCCTTATAATAATTTAACAATTGATAAAATAGAATTCGTATCAATAGATGATAAACACTATGGGGAGGGATAATAATGCAAGGATTTGGAAGCATGTTAAAAGATTATTTAGAGTACTATAAAATATCACAAACTGATTTTGCAGAAAGATTAGGTATTTCTACTAAACATATGAATGAAATACTAAATGGTAAAACTAATATATCAGAAGAACTTATGTTAGGTATAAGCTTAATTACTGATATAGATGTTAATTTAATATTTTACGTAGAAACAAAAAAGAGAATATATGAATATTTAAACAAAAAATTTAATAGTGAAAAAGAAATAAATAAATACTTAAATACTTTTTGCATAAAAGAAATGGCTAAGAAGAAATGGATAACATTAAAAGATAGTTCGTCATATACGCAAAATGCTATGGATTTACTTGATTATTTAGGTATAGCAAGTTTTGATAATGTTAGTAATTATCTTAATCATAAAATATTATATAAGAAAAAAGAAGATGCTGATATTAATAAAATATATCTATGGATAAAAAGATGTGATAAGAAAATAGAAAAGATAAATATACCAGAATATTCAAGTAGTAACTTAACATTGTTATTAAAAGAATTAAAAATTATTAGAAATAAAAAATTTAATGAAGAAGAATTAACAAAATTATTTAATAAACAAGGTATTTATTTAGCAATTGAAGAAGCTTTAAATGGTACTAAAATAAGAGGCTGTACTATGGTAAAAAATAATAATCCATGTATATATA
>OIZW01000344.1_pt1 | contig 42924 bp, 39 predicted proteins | sample 1588581 | NCBI WGS metagenome assembly OIZW01 (sample SAMN03283266) | human gut metagenome | biome: human-associated habitat; material: feces | host: Homo sapiens | place: USA | collected 2013 | reverse complement strand
CTATAAAATTGTAATCTGTGTCAGCTTCGTCCTCAAACTCGTCCATTTTGTTCTTCCTCAGCACGGAATATGTACAATGAGCCATGAAAATGGTATATGTTGACACATACTCAACCTTTTCAACTATGGCGTTGAGAAAATTATCAACCTTTTCTTCGTCAAGAAGCTTGCTTTGCAGTGTTTCATACATGAAAGGCTGTGCCCCACCCTCAAGATATGCGTCCTTTGGGAACGAATATTCCAGCAGATTTTTGCCGATAGAGCCGCTGAGCACCTTTTTCAGGTTTATCATTATCAGCTCTGCCTCGTCCTGCGGAATAGTGTTGTAAAGCTGATTGGTCTTGCACTTTATGTTCTTTTCTGCATCCACAAATGCCGTAACAACGTGGTTCACGGTGAAAAAGCCGCAGTCATCGCTGAATATTCTCTTGATCTCGTTAATTTCTTTCTTGTTCATGTTAATCCTCCTCAGTTTGTCTATAGTCATCACAAACTACATTCCGTTTGTAACAAGCATGATAAAATACGCAGTTATTGCATTTTATCTCCTTAATTCCTAGCACAACATACCCGTTCTTTATTCCCCAGCCGTTGAGGATATATGTTATCTTGTATGTATGTCCCGATATCTCATGTTTTGCGTGTTCTCTTACTGTGCCGTCTGAGCTACGATAAGACGTTCCGTCAGTCGGTATAAATCTTATCAGATCTCCTGTCTGAAAACCTCTGTCATTCTTTCTGACCTCGAAAGTTTTCTCACCGCTCAGAACAGCGTCACAAAAGTCTATGCTAAGTTTCAGATCATGTGTTTTCATTCTTTTGCCTCCTCACACCTCAACTCTTCCAGCCTACAATACACCAACGTATTGCCACAAGTCTTGTCAGCGATCTCCGCCTGATAGAAGAACTGACCTGTCTTACTGCTCTTGCGGATAATGCACCCTGTCAGTTCGTAGCAGTCAGAGCCGTTGTAGCTCACCCTGCGTCCAAGACTTTTCTTTACTTCGTGTATCGTCATAGCTCCTCTATCCTCACATAAATGCCGGGTATGTCCGCCCAAAACTTCTCGCATATCTCGCTCGCTACAAGCTGGTCGTCTGTCCAGAAGTCAAGCTTTGTCATACAGTCCTTGAACATCTTCTGCAAGTTATCCGTGTCAGGCTTGCTGATCTTGTACTCTCCGTCCTTGTGCTTGCCGTCATTTGGAAACAGCCACTTTGTTATGAGCCGTATCCCACAGATGTACTTCTCAGGCGGTCTGTGCCTTGCTAGGTTTGCCGTGAGCTTTTCTTTTGCCGCCTTGACTTCGGGTGGGTCATAAAATATCGGCTTGCCGTTTCTTACTGCCACCTTGTGTTCCTGAGCCGTAGCCGTCGGCGGTATCATTGCCATAAAAAATTCAGTCATCATCTTCCTCCTCGCATTTGAAATCTACTCCGTGCCACTTGTGTGACTTGTCATCATACACCAAAGCTCCCGACTGTTTGACCATATCCCAAATGTATTTGAGTACCTGCGGCTGTTTCACGAGCCACCAAAGCGTGCGTGATTTTCGATAGTCGAAATCTTCATTAGGCAGCTTATGAAAAAGCGGTGGCATTTTCTTAGCTGCATTAACAACGTCTTGCCTTGCCTTACTTCTTGTTGCTTTCATCTGCGTGTGCTCCTCTCGTGCGTCATTATTCTGATTACTTTTTCGTCGGGGCAGTTTCAAGCCCCCGACAAAAAGTATTGTTTATAATAATAGATTTGTCTGTCCGTCCGACAAACTCGGTGATTTTCGATATTGTCCGACAAGAAAAAAAGTTCGATTTTGTCCTGACACTTTCTCGATTTTTTCCTGTCTGTCTAAAGTTCAAAAACTCGATTTTGTCTTGTCTGTCTACTGAGCTTTTAAGCCACATTCTCCCTCTTCTATCCAAAAGCCACCATGCTCTTTGAGGTATCTTCCAACGGTCTTTTCGCTCTTTCCTATGTACTCCGCCAGCTCAGAAATGCGGCACTTGCCGTTCTCCTGCACACCGCTGAAAGCTGTTTCAATGCTCTCCTTGCGCTCCTTGCTGCGGTCTTCATTGGTCTTTTTCTTGCTGAAATTCTTTTTCCAGTTCGGTGTGATGTCCTCTACCTCGCAGTCTTTAAGCACGCCCACGGTATCCTCTCTGTGAACAGGATAATCAAACCACATATCGAGGGGAGCAAATTTCGGGAACTCTCTTAGAGTACCCTCTATACGCCATGCCGTGCGGTTTCTTACTGCAAGCTTAGCCTTGTCTATGTCGGCCATCATAAGCTTGTATGAGTTCGGGTGCAGGTGTTTGTGCGTTATCTCAAGCATTTTTGACGGCGTAACAAGATCGTCCTGTGAACAAAGGTCATCAGTATTTCTGTAAAATCTCCTCATCCAGTTCTCGCAGATACGGCAAACAGTTTCGTCCTCCTGCTGTTTGTAAAGGCTGTCTGAAATGTCAAGCTCTGAAAGGTCAAGAAGTGCGTCAGGGTCACGGGCGAATACTCCTGAACCGCTGACTCTGTCCATTGAACGCTTACCGCCCTGCGCTCCCTTTGAGTGGTGGTGGCAGTATATGACCGCACAGCCAAGCTCTGTGCATACCTTGTCAAACTGGTTGCAAAAGTGAGCCATTTGGTCTGCTGAGTTCTCGTCGCCTGTTATGACCTTGTAGATAGGGTCTATTATCACGGCAATGTAATTCTTCTTGCTTGCTCGGCGTATAAGCTTTGGCGCAAGCTTGTCCATTGGTACGCTGTGACCACGCAAGTTCCATATGTCTATGCTGTTGAGGTTTTCAGGCTCTAGGTGCATTGCGGTGTACACGTCCTTGAAACGGTGCAGACAAGATGCTCTGTCAAGCTCTAGGTTCACATAAAGCACACGCCCCTTTGCACACTGCCAGCCGAACCACTTGACCCCCTCAGCTATCGCCACGCACATCTCGATAAGTGCATAAGACTTGCCTGCCTTTGACGGACCTGCAATGAGCATTTTGTGACCCTGTCTGAGAACACCGTCAATAAGTGGTGGCGCAAGCTCAGGCAGGTTATCCCACTCAGCACTCAGGCTCTCAGGGTCGGGGAGATCATCATTGATACTCTCTATGTAATCTTTCCATTCTGAAAAGCTTTCTTTGCCTATGTTCTTGTCAATAATGAACTGTTTCTTGCCGTTCCTCATAACGCCTGGCATACGGCTAAGACGTGAGGGATTGCGGTTTTGTTTATCTATGTCAAGACCGCTTTCCTTGCAGACTTTGTAAAGAAAATCAACACGCCTGCGGTATTCATCATAGTTGGGAGCGTCTATCTTGACGATAGCGTGAACGCTCTTTCCACCGCTGTATACAAGCACAGCGATAGGAAGTTCAAGCTCTCTCATCACAGCATTCTGCTGTTCTATTGGCATACTGTCGCTCTCCACAAGGGCATAGCGGTAGTCTGTTACATTCTCGTTCTTTACGCCCTTGCCGTCAAGAGGATTGAAACGTATCCACGCACCGGCTTCTTCCTTGTAGTCGCCAAACACCGCACCAATGTCGCCATTACATTCGCCAAGCCTCTTGATAAGCTCCCCTGCCGTCCTGTCACAGCACCCCTTTGTGGGCAGATACTTGGTCTTGCCGTCCTTTTCTGTTTCCCACGTTTGCGTAACATAGCCCACGTTCTCTCCTGCTTCAAAAAGTGTTTCAAGATATGTGACTATCTCCTTGACAGGATCCCATTGGGCAGGCTCGGTGATCGGTATGCCCTCACCGCCGTTTACAAGGGGACTGCTTTCTTCTGCAATTATCTCGCCGTCCCAATCGTATGCCTGAAACTCATGGGGGCTGTATCCTCTTTCCTTTGCCATTTGCACGATAGTTCCTGCGGTCACAGGCTGAACATTGCCGTTAAAGCCTTGCCACTTGCGTTCACACTCACCGCTGTGATAACGGCTGTCTGACCTCGACCAACTGTCCCAATCGTTCACGGAATAGCCCTCGTGCTTGAGAGCCATTCCCACGTTGACCCATTCCTGATAATCACAGCTTGCAGGGTCTATGTATTCAAGCATTTTAAGCAAATTTGTGTTATCCATTCACTTCTCCTTAGTTCTCAGGTGTGTATGTTTTCGGGTCGATATCTCTCGGCACTCTCCAACCATTGGCAGAGATACGGGCTATCATCCTGCTTGCGCTGTCAAAGCTCCAAGAGCCAACGTGTTCAAAACCCTTGCTTTCAAGCAGCCTTATCTGCTTTGGTGTGGTAAGTCCTGCATTGCGGCGCTTTTCAAGCCGGTCAAGGATAAGCTTTGCCTTGCCTGCGTTGTCTATATCGTCAGGGAAAATGCCCAGCTTTTCAAGCTTTGCTTTCTGCTTGTCGGTAGCAGGAGCACACTCCCAGCCAAAAGCAGGAACATAAGAGGACAAGTCCTCAGCCTGTATTGACATTTCATACTGCAAAGGGTCAACGAGCTTTCGCTTGCGTGTTTTCATTTCTTTGAGCTGCTTTGCCAAAGACTCTTCACGCTGTGCCACAACGTCCTCGCTTGCCTGTTTTTCTGCCTCTTCGATATCCACTGCACAGCCTGCCTCATTGGCAAGGTTTTCGGTCATTTTCTCAGCGACCTCTTCATTCTGACAGATAAGGTGTGCAGGTCTGCAAAGCTCGTGGCGTTCTGTGTGCCACAGGAAATCAAGCAGTAAAAGCTCTGTCTTTCCCTCGCAAAGTCTTGTGCCTCTGCCTACCATTTGACAGTAAAGCCCACGCACTTTTGTTGGTCTTAGCACGATAACGCAGTCAACTGACGGACAGTCCCAGCCCTCTGTGAGGAGCATTGAGTTGCACAGCACGTTGTATTCGCCTTTGTCGAAAGCTTCAAGTATCTCCGCTCTGTCTGTGCTTTCTCCGTTGACCTCAGCGGCGTTGAACCCTTTGCTGATAAGGATATCACGGAACTTCTGCGATGTCTTGACCAGCGGCAGGAACACAACTGTCTTGCGTTTCTTACAGTATTTGAGCATTTCATCAGCTATCTGATAAAGATAAGGGTCAAGTGCCGTGTCGATATCACTTGCCTTGAAATCTCCTGCCTGAGTTGATACTCCTGAAAGGTCAAGTTTCAGCGGTATGGTTATAGCCTTGATAGGCGAGAGATAGCCCTCTTTGATAGCCTGCGGCAGGGTGTATTCATATGCAAGGCTGTCGAACACCGAGCCTAAGTTCTTCATATCGCCCCTGTCAGGTGTAGCCGTCACCCCAAGTACCTGAGCTTCAGGAAAATGGTCAAGCACTCTCTGATAGCCGTCTGAGATAGCGTGATGAGCCTCGTCAATTATTATGGTATCGAAGTAATTTTCCGAAAAGCCTTTGAGCCTTTTCTCTCGCATAAGGGTCTGAACTGAGCCTACTACTACACGATACCAAGAGCCTAAACAGCTTTGCTCTGCTTTTTCGGTGGCACAGCCAAGCCCTGTTGACTTCATAAGCTTGTCCGCCGCTTGGTCGAGCAGCTCGCCCCTGTGGGCAAGGATAAGCACACGCTTACCCTGCCGCACACATTCTTCCGTAACAGCCGAGAAAAGTATTGTCTTTCCCGTTCCTGTGGGCAGAACTGCAAGGACCTTGTTTATTCCCTCAGACCACTGTTCGAGTATAGCAAGCTTAGCCTCGTTTTGATATGGTCTTAAATTCATCATCAGAACGCACCGGCTTTCCAGCCCCCTGTCTGAGCAGGCTGGCTATACTGTGGTGTCTGCGTCTGAGCAGGCTGAACGGTAGTAACATTCTCGTCATAGGCATAGAGCTTTTTAATCTTGTTGGACTGCCTGTCCTCTCCGTCCTTGTTCTTGTAGTTGTCAACGTAGACGTGACACTTGCCCTTTTTGCCTGTGATAGCGTTCCAGTTCATTTTCAGCGGCTCGCCGTGTTTTTTCAGACCGAGAGCCAGGAAAAGTGCTGAGAGCTTCCACTCAAACTTATTGCAGAGGAAGAAGTTCTCTGTTATCTCCACGCTGTCCTCTGCACCCCAAATGGTGAATGTGACCTTTGCCATATTGCAGGGCGGCACTTTTGCCGACCCCTCGTGTCTTGCACGTTCGTACTTTGCAACGGTGAAGTCATAGTCCCCCTCAGGGAGCAGGACAAAGTCCCCACCCTCGTTGACTATCTCATCTTCCCAGCCGTATTCCATAAAATTATCCATGGTGTTGTCCTCCTTTTAAAATGGCACTTTCTGATTTTCTCTGATAAGCGGCAGCATTTGCTCCCAAGCACCTATCAGACAGCCCTGCACGAAGTCGTCAGGATAGTTTGTGATAGGAGTATCATAAGGGAAATAGTTTCTCTGAGATACCACAAGACGTATATCCGATTCGCTTACGTTGTTGGCTCTCATAAGGTCTGCAAGTGCTTTCGGTATGCCGTCAGGGATAACGATAGGCGGTGCAACGTCCTCAAAGCCGCTGAGGTCTGTAAGGGGTTCGTCTGCCTTATGCTCGTCTTTCGGCTGAGCCTGCTGCAATGTCACTGCGTTTGATGTCTTATGAGGTGGCTGCGGTGCTGCTTTCGGCTGTGCAAGCTGCTCCTGCACACGTCTTGGCATCGGCACAGGCTTAGGCATTTCAGCAGGCTGTGTATACGCAAACAGGTGAGCTATACCACTATACTCAAAAGGCATTTCAGACGGAAGTCCGTCACGATTTTTAGCGTCCCAGCAAGGGTGATGTGTGGTGTACATAACACGGTCACCGCCCTGAGCCTTAAACTTCTTGCCGTCCTTATCCACAGCTACTGCATATGTTTTGTAGTTTGCAAACAGCACCATATCTGCCCATTCTTTCACAAGAGGCGATATCTGAGAAGAAGTTTTCTTGCCGAGCTTTAACTCCCAACGGTCATAAGCACCAAGCTCGTCAGGCTGTTCAAACTTTCTTATCTGAGCGTGAGCCGTAAGCACAACGTTGATACCGCTGTCAACTACCTCCTGCAAGAGATTAAGGAACTTGCCTATCTCCTCTTTTTCGTAAACATAGCCGTTGCCGTAGCCGAAATCTTCAATGCCTTTCTTCTGATGTGCCGAGCAGATCGTTTCAATGCAAAGCTGTTCAGCCCAATCAAATGTATCAATGACAAGGGTCTTGCAGAGCCTGCCGTTCATAGCTTCCTTTACCTCATTTTTAAGCATTTCCCAGCTTGACGGCTTAGGAAAACGTCTGATGTTCAGCTTCTTTGTGCTGCCCTCTGTATCAATAAATACAGGGTCGGGGAACTGAGCCGCAAAGGTGGATTTGCCTATGCCCTCAGGACCATATATCACGACTTTCTGTGCGGAGCTTACAACTCCTGATGTTATCTCATACATTAAAATGCACCTGCTTTCCAAGTTTTCGTTTCTGTGTTTTCTTCCTTATCATTGTCCATTGACCTGCCGTCCTCGATAATGATACTGCACTCGTCACCTGTGGAAACTCTTGTGGCTATCGCCTGCAAGCCCTGTGCTTCAAGCCACTTGCCGAAGTCATCAAGGGTGTCGGTATCCATTTGTTCAAGCTTGTCCAGCAGGACAAAACCGCAGTCAGGGTTGAGCTTTCTCACGATAGAGGTAGCGACGATAAGCTGTTCTGCTCCGCTTATACTGTCCCACTTATGCCCGTTATACAGCAGCTCTCCGTCCTCAACGGAAAGTCCTTCAAGAGGCAGGTCGGCACTGCCCAGCAGGTCAGTTTTAGCCTGCCTTACGTCCTCTATCTGCTCAGTGAGATATGTATACTGTGAACGGTAGTCCTCAGCGTCTATCTCAGCTTTCTCCCTGTCGAGATTTGCTCTTATCTTTTTGTTCAGTTCCTCGATATCTGAGATATTCTTTTCAAGCTCCGCTGTGCTTTCGTCCACAAGGTCTTGAGCGTCAAGGCTTGCAAGCTTGAAGTTGTTCGCTGCCGCTTCATAGCTTGCTTTTGCACGCTCATAGGCGGACTTAGCAAGTTCCAACTGCTTTTCGTAGTATTCTTTCTGATCACGCTTACGCTGATTTTCGCCGTTGCGAGCAAGTATATCCTGCTGCTGTCTGATAAGTTCCGAAGCCGAAACAGGCTCGGCAGGGACGTTTGCATACACAGGCATTTCCTTTGCAAACTTAGACTTCTGGTCAGCTATCCTGCCGATAGCAGTACGCTGGTCATAGAGGGAATGTTCCTTATGCTCAAGCTGATAGAGCGTATCGCCCACGCCGATTATTTTCAGCAAAGTAGAAGCCTTTTCCTTGCTTGACTGATTGATGAACTTCGGCAGGTCGAGGGCGAACTGCTCAACAAAGCTGTTCAAAAGCTGCTGACCGCCTTTCTTGCCTGTGCTGTCGGTGACTTTGAGGGAGCTGTTCTTGCCCGAACGCTCCACCACGATTCCATTGTTGAGAGTGATCTTCAAATGCGGTTCGACAACAGACCCCTCACGCTGAGGAGAGGACGGCTTGTACTTGTCACCACCAAGCGCCCAAGCGATAGCGTCAAGGACAGAGGTCTTGCCCTGCCTGTTCTTACCGCCGATAACAGTAAGTCCATTCTTTGCAGGCTCAAGCTGCACGGCTTTTATCTTCTTTACGTTCTCAAATTCAAGTGAGTTTATTTTTACTGACATTTTAGTTCGCTCCTTTCGTTATCTCCATTCAACACCTATAAAGTCAAGCACACGTCCCCAGCCATAAACTGTGCCGTCTTCGTCTTTACAGCAGCGTTTCATCCAGTATTCCCATTCAGCAGGATTATCTTCACGCAGCCTATCGAAGCGGTGAGGACGCTGCTCCATATGTATACCAAAGCCGCACATTGAACAGCCCGTACGCTGCGCTCTCGTAGTGTAAAGCTCACCATTTTCTTTGCGTTTGATCTCCCCATATGCTCTTGGAACGGGTACATTAAGGTCAAGAGCAAGCTGTAACAGATCTTGCCTCGTGAATATAGCAAACGGACAGCTTCGTGTTGTAGTTTTACCATAATAGTTGCAGCCGTTTTTCATTAGTGCCATTTCCCTTTGACCGCCTTCTGACGCCATAAGTCCCAAATATGGATAGCTGTTATGTTCTTTTGCCCAATCGTCGCAAGGCTTTTCCTTCATATAGTAGCAACATTTTGACGATACTTTGAAGTTTGGTACAGGTCGTATGTCAAGATCAGGTCGCATATGCGCATAATTACCGCCAAAGAGCTTTATCCACTTATCTTGCAACTTGATGCGATCGGAGTGCTTGAAGCCACCCTGTTCGCCCATATCACCTGTCATAATTGCGTGAATAAATGTCTGTTTGTCCGCATTAGGTTGCAACAGATAGCTTATCTTATTGGCTTTGGCTTTGCTCACGACCGGAAAGCCAAGTTGATTGAGCACCTGCGTTTTGCTCATATATGGCTTTATAGATGTAACACCCAGCTGCTTATGTATCTCTTGGTTTCCTCTATCTTCTAAGATAGACACACTTATGGCAGGAACATCAATGCCTATGTTTCGAAGAAACACAAGAAGTGTAATGCTATCAAGTCCTCCGACAGAAACGTGACAAGTAGCGTTAAGATCGCCGTACACTTTGTTGTAGAACTCCCAAGCTCTGATCTCTGCGTGACGTACCTTCGCTTCGTAAGGCAGATTCTGTTTCAGCTTAAATTCATCTATTGTCATTTGCAGTCGCCACCTCTAAACTTTTCAAGCCTGTCCCTTGTGCTGCATATTTTTCCGTACACTTCTCCAATGTTAAAGGCTCTATGTTCTTGCTCAGACATTACTTCATAGATATCGATTATATCTGTACAGGCTTCATCCACGGTATCATATGCTTGACAAATCGCTGCTTTTGTGCTATCATCAAGGTGTAATATTGAACCGGTATCTTTTGATACCTCCGAGCTTGTACCTGTTGCCGCAGGTGCAGGCTCATTTTTTGTTATGTATTCAGCAAGATATGTACTGCACACACGTTGCTTATCGCTGGCACAAAGCGGACAGCCGTCACAATCTGTGATGTCACTAGCACAGCACTCCACCGCCTTTTCAAACTCCTCTTTCGTTATCATCTTTATCCTCCTTAATATTTCCCCATTGTTCAGCCATTGCAAAAGCAATACCTTTAAACGTTTTGCTCCTTACCTTAGCACGATCTTTGCCAGAATGACGTGTTTCTTCCCATGTGCGTGATTTACCATTAGAATATCGTCCAAACAGCTTGCCATTATCAGGCTTGTCCCCTGTATATGTTGGTCGTAGGACAGGCAGCCCCTTTAGCCATAAACACGTCGCCTTTGTGACAAACTGTTCTGAGTCTTCCGGTCCGTTTGAAAACATATATGGGTGAATTATTTGATCTGCCTTTCTGAATACAGTATTCATACGCCCTATAGGGTTTTCCACTGCAATTTTCGGTGCGTTCGCCGACACAATCTGCATAAAAAATACTATTGATTCTTCACGGTGTTTCATACGCTCGACCACCTTTTCAGCAGGTGTGCATTTCAAACTATAGTGGCGTGTAGCCACGTTGGTCAGGTATGTACACGGTGGGTGTGCGATAATCATATCCCATGTTTCAACAGTATGCTGCTTGCCGTCACAGGTGAAGAAATCGGTATTGCCATTGATAATATCCAAAACATCATTGCATATATGCCATTCAGGGTGACCGCCTGAACACATCTGAATATCGCAGCTGTACGCTTCGTGTCCTTTCGCACGGAACGCCTTGCAGACCTCTTGTGATTCTTCACAGGCTATCAGAACTTTCATTGTTCTTATCCTCCTCTTTCTCAAAACGTTTCTCCCAGTGCCTATCCACCACGCTCAGCACAAGATACATCACTACATCTATGCCTGCAAGCACGGCTACTGTTATCAGCAGTATTCCAACAATGTTCATTACCACTTTCCTTTCGCCTGTATCTCAACCTTGACCACAGGTCTTGCAGTTTCCTTCATTGCTTTCTCCAGTTCCTCTCGGATTGCGGTTTCGGCTGTCTCCTTGATGTTTCGATACAGCCCATATACCGCCAGTGCGAACAGTGCCACACACAGTGCTATAGCTGACGCATATCTGATGATCTCCAGCGTTGTTATCATCTCGTTCATCTTCTTGCACTCCTTTCCTTGCAGTACTCCGCAAAGATTTCTTCGGGGTTCGCCCCGATTATCCTGCAGTACGTTACGATTTGTTCAGCATTCATGGTGCCGAACTGCCGTTCCCACCTGCTCACGGCTGTCTGTGTCATGCTCAGCCGTTTTGCGATTTTTGCCTGCGTGATGTCATTGTTGGTTCTGATAGACCTCAGTCGTTTTGACATCACGTCATTGGCGGTCATTTTCTTTGCAGGCATTGTTTTCACCTCCACTATTCTGCATGAACATCACGGGTTAGATAGTCCAGCGTAACGTTCAGCCATTTGGCTATCTGCAGAAGTACCGACGCTGGCATATCGTTTTTATCCTGCCATTTGGACCATGTTCTGCGGTCTATTTCGATAGTCTTTGCAAGGTCCTGCTGGGTGAGATGTCTGCGTCTCAGTTCACCATTGATGTTGTCAAATATCGTTGTCTTTTCAGCCATTTGTTACACCTCCGTTTTCATTTTGAATTTTCGTACTCGTTTTGAGTACATTATCATTATATACTCATTTTGAGCATTTGTCAATCCCAAATTGGGTACAAATATGTACAAATTTGAGATTATATTTTTGTACAAAATACTCATTTTGAAAATAATGTGCCCTATTTTCATTGACAAATTCCCATAATGGGTATATAATATATATAGTAGGAGGTGATAAGAATGTTTGACAACCGCCTGAAAAAGCTGAGAATGGCGAAAAACCTCACACAAGAGGAAGTTGCAAAAGCCTTAGGCTTGCCGAAAACAACCTACTGCAACTACGAACGTGATGAACGTGAGCCGTCAGCAATGACACTTTTAAAAATCTCAGCATACTTTGGCGTGTCACTCGATTATCTTTGTGGAAACGAGAGCGTAAAAAATTCCCCGCCACCGCAAAGCGACGAGGAAGCCAAGATTATCGACGCATTAAAGGTTCTTGAAGATAGCGAAATCAAAGACCTTGACAAATATGTCGATTTTCTCCTATTCAAGAGAGGGCTGCTTTAAGCAGCTCTTTTCTTTTTCTGCCCTTATTTTTTCCCACAATTCGGGGTGCTGTAGTATGTAAATCTTGTGGGCTAGTCTTTTTTCAAATTCTGTTCGTTCTTCTTTCGTCATTATTTTCTCCTCCTATATTTATGAAAACATATGTTCGATAAGCCTATTATATATCATGTAATCACGGCTGTCAATGCCTTTTTTATGTACTGTCCGAAAAATCGGACTAAAATAAAAAATGTCAAAAAGGTATTGCAAAATATGCGTTAAAATGCTATTATATATATGAAACACACTATATATAGGCTATGTGTAAATTGTAGCATTTTTATGACATAAAATGCAAGCGTGTTTATAATATCGAACATTATTTGTTGAAACTGAACAAATCGTCAAGCCCACATTTTAACGATTTTGCCAATAGCACAGCCGTTGAAATGCGTGGGTCAACGTTATAGCGTTCTATCTGGTCAATTTCAGAAAAACTAACGCCTGACAGTTCGGATAGCTGGCGCAGTGTCAAACGTTGTGTGCGACGTATATCACGCAGATGTGTTTCGTATATCACATATATCACCTCTAGGGCTAGTATGTCCACCAGAGCCGTGAATATTAGAAAAGGGGTAGAAAAAAATGGGATTCCGTTTAAGAAAATCAATCAAACTCGGCAAAAATGCGAAGTTGAACATCGGTAAAAAATCTGTCGGTTTTAGTGTCGGTGGAAAGGGCGCACGATACACTGTCAACAGCTCAGGACGGCGCACAAAATCTGTCGGCATACCTGGAACGGGGCTATCATATACCACTACGTCAGGCGGCAGAAAAAAGTCACATTCAAAGTCGAAAGCAAAGGGCAGAAAAGCTCGTGGCAATTTTACAGGTACAGCTAAGCCAAGCGGCTGTTTGACGATTGCTGCTTGCATAGGTATCATTTTTATAATGATATGCCTTGTAATGGCTGTTGTAATAGGCAAAAACAAGAATAGCAATGATAGCAGTGTTACGCTTGAATGGACACGGTCCGATATCTCGGTCAAATCAAAAGCCTATATTCCTAATCTATATTTGAAAGTAGACGGAAAGAAAGCCAACGAGATATCACCGCCTGAGATACAAATTTCAAACAACGATATTTGCAAGATAGAATATAAGGATTCCAATTATGCTCAGGTCATATACGAGATTATACCCCTCAAAGACGGCTTTGCGGACGTGACCGCCACATATGACGGTGTGACATCTGAACCTATAACAATCACAGTTGACATGGGCGAAAAAGCCACCACTACCACCACAACAACAACTACTACTGCCACCACGACGACAACCACCACCGAAGCAATCCCTGTGACAACCACTGCACAGGATCCAGCCGAAACAATTGTATATATCACGGCTTCAGGAGACAAATATCACAACAAATCATGCAGATACTATGATGATACCTGCACGCCAATGACCCTGCAGGACGCCCAGAACGCAGGCTACAAGCCTTGCAAGGTGTGTGGTGGGTAAACATACCACACAACAAAAAAGCCCCCACAGAGCGACCTGTGAGGGCGTGTACAGCCAAACCTAGCAAGAGATGATACTATAGTAGGAAGTACCCTATTATTTTATCATAAATTATAAATATTGTCAAGATAATAGGAGGAATTTTACATGGCAACAGCGAAAAAATTACCGAGTGGAAACTACAGGGTAAGGACATATGACAAAGCAACAGGGAAGTACAAGTCATTTACTGCCAAAACTAAAAAAGAAGCCGAGTTAATGGCGGCTGAGTGGCTGATAAAATGTCAGGACGAAGAAAACCAGCAAATAACATTTCAGACCGCAGCTGAACAATATATCAAAATAAAAACGCCTGTGCTATCACCCACCACGATACACGGCTATCAGACTATCCTGCGTAACAATGTTGACAGGTTGAAAAATATTCCGATTGACAAGGTTACGCCGCAGCTAGTACAGGACTGGGTGAACGGTTTGACCGTTGATAAATCGCCGAAAACTGTTCATAACATCTATGGTTTTTTTACAGCCGTTATGTCATACTATGACGTGGATATACGGCTAGGAAAAATTCGTTTGCCGTCCAAAACGAAAAAATTTAAAATTCTGCCTGATGTTGAAACCGTAGTGGACCTGTTCCGTGGGTCAGATATAGAAATTCCTGTGCTGTTGGCTGTATGGGGCGGTATGCGTATGTCGGAAATACTGGGTATACGCCGCAAGGACCTATGCGGTGATGTGTTGACACTGTCGCAGGTGCGTGTCACAGTTGGTGAGGAAATAATTGACAAAGAACAGGCTAAGACCTACAACAGTCGCCGACAGCTACGGCTAGGGCAGCCGATAGTAAATCTAATAGGCAGCCTAAACCTGCAACCCGATGATTATGTTGTAACCTACACCCGGAAACAGGTGTACGGCCGTTTTGTCAAAACAATGCGATCGGCAGGCTATCAGATCACATTTCACGATCTACGCCACATCAACGCCAGCGTTATGGCGAAACTAAATATCCCTGATGTATACGCTATGGAACGTGGTGGCTGGAGCAACACCAGCACATTGAAATCGGTATATCAACAAACGTTTGACACAGACCGCCAGCGTATTGACCAAACCATTGATGCCTATTTTCAGGACATATATGACACAAAATATGACACGCAAAATATAAAACAGCGTAAAAACATAGTTTGAATAACATTTGCCGTGGGTTCAAGTCCCGTCACCTCGACCAGTAAAAAGGGTTATGCTTTGAGAAACCGAAAAGCGTAACTCTTTTTATTTTGGTCGAAACGCAGGCTTGAACCCACTGTTCAACGTCCCGTCACCTCGACCAGTCACTCGCCGTGACGGGCATTGTCCGTCATGGCTTTTTTTATTATCAGAACTTAACGCCGCAGGGAGAGTTTTTTGTATTACCTAAACAAGTAGGGTTATGCTTTGTGGAATCGAAAAGCGTAACTCTTTTTTTGTATGCTCCACATAGCAAAAGTGCCTTATGACTAGCATTAAGGCTCTTTATCGATTCAATCTTTCTCTAACCTCTCCGAAATCTCCAGCACAAGCTTCTGATCCTTCTCAGAAAGCCTCGATACGCTGTCCATGATTTTCTGTGTGAGAGCAGGATTTTTGCTGCCATCGTCGAAAAACTGCTGATGATAAAGATATAGAGCAGATAAAACGAACCATGCTTGAACGTGTCGAAAGTATCGAGCCTAGAATAAGAGATTATGCAGAAGAATGACATATCAACATATTCAGACAAAAAGATCTCCGTTGGAGATATAAGAAAAACTCAGCTTATCACTACATATGGTGTTGGCGCTATAGTTGACTTTAAGAACGATACTGTTGTTATCGCTACTACAGACGATTGGGACTATTCCCCTAATGACGCTGATGAGGTAGAAAATCGAAAAATATTCAATTTTTAAGGAGCTTCATCAGCTTTTTGGCTTCTTCTTTTGTGATATGAGTTGTTACATCTTTAGATATCACGCCGTCTTTATCCAACAGCTTTATGCTGCTAAGCGTTTGTAAATATCCGCACCACATTGCATACAGCGCTCTGATTTTCACTTGTCCTACTTCTTCTTTCCCAAAAACAAATCAAACAGAATATCCACCACGTCTTTTACAAGAATGAATATCACCGCCGCACCCTGTCCCCCAGAGAGCGGCGGTATCTACACAACACTACTTTTCAGTAAGATATTCATTTCTGTCAAACAACTGCTTGATAGAAAGATTTTTAAACCTCGGAATGTTGTATCCGAACGGTGAGTTGAGAGCCTTTACAAAGTCTTTCGTATAGCCGTGATTTTTTAAAAGATCGTCCTCATACTTTATTTTATCTTCTTGCTTTGTGTCATTTTCCCTTTTCGTGATACAACGCTGCATAACATAATGACAAATGGAGAAGTAAGAATTTACCACATAAATGTCATTTATGTATTTGTTCAGTTCACGAACTACAGTAAGATGAGCAATACAGTTGCGGTATTTTCTTATCATGCTGCTGTCTGCATTATTGATATCAACTTCAACACACTTGCGCAGCCGCTTGTTCTTTTTCAGGAACAAATTCGGCGACTCATCACCATTATCACAAAGTTCACAAAGCGTCTGTGAAAGTATCCTGTAGTCATTTTTCAAGTTCTTTGAAGCCAACTCAGGAATTATCTCCTTATACAGCCCAAAATCACGTTCAAGGCAGTGTATCGCAATAACATACCTTGCATTGACATTCACAAGATTTTTCACCAGCAGATACATGACCGTAAGATAAAGCCCGATAACAGCCTTTGCCCTCTCCTTAGCCACGTTTTCTCTCCCATTTGCCTGCTGTTTCACATTTTTGAAATCATCAAATCTGATGTTCTTTATCATTCTCGCAAGCTCACTGCGCTTTGCTTCCAAAGAACTGTTCATGTCAGAAACTTCAACACAGCTCTTGTAATAACGCTCTATCTGCGTGTCAGGGATACCCCCAAGAACAAACATAACAACTTTCTCATTCTTAGCCACTTCTCTTATCTTCTGAGCGTTCGCATACTTGATAAGGTATACAAACCGAGAGGACTCGATAACATTGTTAGTTATAAAATTTCTCAGACCATGTATGCCCTTGCCTTTTTCTTTAAGTTTTAAGATCTCGCTTATCCTATCGTCCGTGATCTTGTCGTCTATACCGAGTATAGTCAGTGCGTCACGGAACATCGTAAGCTTCGCCGAAGCCGCAGGCTTTCTCATGGAAGCAATGTTCTTTACGATAAAAAGCTCGTTGGTTATCCTCTGGCTGTCATTGAACAGCTTGTAGCCCGCCGTAAGCTCACACTCAACATCAACAGCAGAGCTTTTCATTATCTTCAAAAACTCCTTGATGTTATCAAACTTGCTGATAAGCGTTGTAAGAAGATCGTTTATCTCCTTGCCGTCAAGAAAATATGTGAGCATATATATCATTTTGGAGAAATACAAAAGGTCAGACGCATTCTTCTTTTCACTGTCAAGGATTTTCTCATCAAAATCCATGTCAGCCTTGCCAAGCTCCTTGATAACGTCACCGTTCATGTGGTCGGCGATATTTTCAAAATCATTCCTGAATTTGCCCCAAAGCTTTGCCGCTTCATCAGCATATATCCCCTCTTTTTCATCATCGGTCATTGAAAAACGCAGTTTGCGCACAAGAGCTTCGTCTGCGACAACGTCATTTCTGTAGTAGTTGCAGAAAAGCAGAAAATCCATAAGCTTGTACATCTTTGAGCGCACAGAGTCATATTGCTTGTCCTTAAATCTGAAGCCATATTCGTCCAGCATTTTCTCACGAAGCTTTTTGATAGAAAAACCGAGATTTTTCTGAGATTTAAGCACAATGAAATCGTAATAAAGGCGTATGATATCATCAGCCTCATACCCTTTCATCATATCAATAAGCAAGCTGATATTGACCTTGTTGTCCTCGATAAAGTCCTTGTTTATGGACTTTAAGCGTTCCTCAACAAGATAGTCAAGAGTGTCTCTGTATTCGGGATCAATATTGTTAATAAAACTGTAAAGGTCAAATCTTTTTGCACCCGATTTATCATGAAAAACACACTGTCTTATCTGACCCACAATTGCAAGCATATGATAAACACGCTTTTTGTATGCTTCCGAAACTCTATTATCTTTCGTCTTTGGCTCTTCAAGACCGAAATAGCCAAGGCGCTTAGTTTTCAGCAGGGCATTGAACTTGCTAAGGCTTTTTCTGACATTCGCTTTCTTATCATCAGATAAACTGCTGTTATCAGGGTCAATAAAAACATCATAAATATTATTTGTGGAAAGATACCCAATAAAATCGTCATGACTTTCTGAACCCTTTACACCAAGCATATTGTTCAGCGCATAAACGATATTCGTTACATACACCGCAAGTATCTTTTCGATATCCAGAATGTTGTAAATAAGCTGGATATGTATATTATCATCAAAAGTTTTGCCGAAAAAGCGCTTTTCAAGCTCCGATTTAAGCCCCAGCATATCCCCTCTTACAGACGAGCTTTCACCGCTTCTGTGAGTAGGGTTTGAAGTGTTTATCTCCACACCGCTCTCAAAGCCACGTCTGCTTGAAAAAGTGATGTTTACTTCGTTTACATTACCAAGCTCGATATTACTGTTGTCCTTTGATGAAAGCTGAGTTTTGTTGTAGTCATTATTATCCACCTCATATTCAAGCACAGCAGAATTGCCCTTGCCGAAAGAGGTTATGTACATTTTATTTTTGCTGACAAGAATAGACTTCATTCCTGCCGCCTTTACGGAGGATTTTTTCTTCTCTGCCGCAGGTGCAATGACCTCTGCAGCAGGCATGGCAGCGATCGCAGGAGCAGCGTTATTATTTATCTCAGCCGCTTTGAGCTGTCTGGCTTTTTTCTGAGCCTCACGCAGCTCTCTAGGCTTCATTTTATTCTTTTTTGCCATAAATATTACTCCTTATATTAGTTATCCCTTAGCGCATTGAGCGTTAAGGGATTTTTTTATTTGTTGGTTTTAATGTTAATCTTTGCCGGTTAGTTCAAATTCGCACCAGTGTAGTAGCGATAGTAGTGACCTCAAAGCCAGACGAACGTTTTAGACTAGTGCAAATTCGCACTAGTGTAGTAGCGAGGAGTATTCGCACAGAATATTTGTCACGTTTTAGACTAGTGCAAATTCGCACCAGTATAGTAGCCCTGAAAGGCTTCATTTGAGATTGACGAAGTTTTAGACTAGTGCAAATTCGCACCAGTGTAGTAGCATTCTGTCATATCCGTCATAAGGAGGTTTGTTTTAGACTAGTGCAAATTTGCACCAGTGTAGTAGGTCAAAGTTGACAAAATAATCAATGATATTCTGTGATAAAACACCAAACTTATTTTATCGACGCTTTGCTTTAATGTGTATATTATACCATTTCCAGACACAAATGTCAATAGAAAGTGGCTGTTTTACATAAAGCATTTTAATCACCTCCCGTCTGTTGTTATTTCATCTCATTCCCCAATCTCCTTGACAGCTGCGATAGCGCAGTCAAGTACAGCTACAATGATAGCCGTAAGGATCGTCTTTCCCATTTTTATCACCTCCTGTCCTTTGTTCTGTATACATTATACCACCTTATCATCGTCAACAAAAGTGTAATTTTCAAAAACTTTTTTGTCTATGTTTTTGCACATTTATCACGTTTTTACGGCATTCATATCACAATATCAGCAAAATAATTTTCTATGATATTGACAAAAAGTACATTTGTGATATAATGGATACAAGAGGTGATAAAAAATGAGCATGACCCCAAGCACATTTCTGCCCAAGCGTGAGGGCGGCGTACCATATATCGCAGAGGTGCAATCCATACCCCTCTCACCCTCTGCATATTCCGTCATTATCAAGGACAAGTCCATATTTGAAACAAGCCTTTCCCCTAACGGCAGCGTATCAATGTCCTCATTTCTCACAAGTATATTTGATTCAGCATATATCGCATCATTAAAATACAAGAGTGACGATAACTATAAATATATTGGTATCCCACTTCTGAACGCATTCGTACAATGGCAGATCGAGGAGATCGATGACGGCCTTGATGATAAAAGCAAGGAGATAATAAAAAGCTATCTTATCTCAAAACTCTCTGCAAAATACGAAAAGACCAAGACCGAAAATGCAGTGCGAGTAAGGCTCAGCATATGCCGTGACCTTTACGATACACTGAGCAGTGATGACCTTTATTATGAAAACAAGGTGTACAGCTCGACCCTAAGAAGATTTCTGAAAGCCGTGTATGAGGACTATGCCCTGCTGTCAGATTGCGAACGTGAAAGGCTCCTTTTCGCCGACAATATCATAAAAATAAATGAAGTCATCAAACAAAACGGCAGCAGATATTACAGCTTCATTTACGCATATTCTAATATGTACAGCCGTGAAAAGCGCCTCATAAGGCTTATCCCCTACCGTATCGTCAGCGACGAATATAAGATGTATAATTATCTTGTCTGCCTGTCCGACGAAAAAAGCGCAGGCAAAGAGTTCAAAGCCGACAGCTGTCGCATAAGCAGATTGAGCGGACTAAGCATTGCAGAAAAGCTCAGCCAAAAGGAATACTCCTCCGTCACCGAATACGAACGGCTGAAAGAGGGTCACGTCAAGTCCGTGAAGCACCTACTCAGCGACCCACGTTTTGGCAGTGATGAGAGCGATATCTCCAAAGTGTATCTCACCGAAAAAGGCGTTGAAATGTTCGGCAAAATACTCTATCAGCGCCCCATACTTAAAGGCAATGAAAAGCCCAAGCCCAACGCTGTCAACGAGTTCATCTCCCCGCCTATCCAAGTCAAATACTATTTCAATAAGTTTGGCAAAGACGGCATTATCCTATCCCCAAGCGACTCGTTTGAAGAAATGAGAACGCTGTATGTCGAGGGGGCTGAGGCGTATAACCGAGAAGTTGAGATGTGAGAATATAAATGAAAATTATAGCAAAAAACACCCCTATACAGAAATATACTCATGATATTATAAATAGTCAGGCTCATGAGAAGAGTGAATATATGAGCTTGTCTTTGTAAAATAAACCGACCCCATTCGCTAGACTTTTTGACCTAGCAAATGGGGTCGGTTCAAATATCAATATCATTAACTAAAAAAATCAAAACATAGAAGCAAGCGTATTATGCGGATCACTTTACTTTTCTGCCGTAAACCTTGCCCACTCATATTCCGCTGTAAGCGGAACTGTGCCGTCAAAGGCTTTCAGCCAACTGTCAACGCCAATGCCGTTCCACGCATTCATCATTATTTTACCAGGCGTAACAGGCAGATTTTCAGTAGCCTTGTATGCCTCTTTTCCGTCAACATACCAAGTTATGCCGTCCTCTTTCCACTCAAATGCGTAAGTGTGAAAATCCTCAGAAGCGTCAAAACCAAGATCATACATATATTCGTGTTTGCCAACACCATTGGTATAGTAATTGAACTGCACCTTTGTTGTGTCCTTGCCAAGGACTTCAACATCTATTTCGTCCCAAGGATTATCCTCCGACGGACCTGTGTATGTAAAGAACGATGATACAACGCCGTCATTCTTTATGGCTTTCATCGAAACCTCATAAAGTCCATAGCCATAGTTCTCCTTTGAACGATACTCGCCGCCTCTGTACGCTTCGGAATCGCCCATACTGTCAATGGTAAGCTGCATTTTTCCGTCATTGAAAGTTACGTTATCTTCGCTCCACGAACAGTTGAATGGATCGCCATTTGACCAGCCTGCTGAAATGGAAAAATCATTTGACGCACCCTTGCTGAAATCCGCCTCAACCGTGTATGGAGAATTGCTTTCCGTTTCCGCCTTGCTGCTGACATCTTGCGAAGAACTGCTGTCAGATGAAGCACCGCAGCCACCCATAGACATAACTATCATTGTGAGAATCGACATAGCCAAAACTTTTTTCATTTTTCATTACCTCCGAATAAATATCAGAATTTTATCTTCTATAAGTATTATAAATCAACAAATGTAATATTTATATCAGAAAAGTAATGCAAATATCAGATTATTAACATCAACTTATATTTTCGATCTGCTTGTGCTATGCTTGTTCCAGTTTGCACGGAAAAACTGATCTCTATACTGTTTCGGCGTAAGTCCTGTCTGTTTCTTAAAGCAGGCAATAAAATGGCTGTGCGAGCTGAAAGCAAGATAATTGGCTATATCAAGCGGACTATATTCAGAATATCTCAGCATATTTTCAGCCGCTTGTATCCTTTTTGACATAATAAAATCAGAGATCTTTACGCCAACTTCCTCTCTGAAAAGCTTTGAAAGATACTGAGGCGTTATGTTCAGTTCATCAGCTATCTGATTGACGGTCACGCCCTTGTAAATATTATCGAAAATGCAGTCAAAGCACATAAGGATATGCTTTGAGTAAACGTTCTGTGACGCAGCCTTTTTCATTTGCTTTGTATAATAAACGATGACTTCTTTGTGTACAGCCATAACGCTTTCTTCATTTCGGCACTCATCACATTTATTAATGTATATATCGCTTATGGTATATGCAGTTTCCGGGTCAAGTCCACCCTCGATGCAAAACCTGCACAGCATAGCTATGGTTATGACAAGATGATACTTGACGTTTCTAAGTTCGTCTTTGCTGAGCCTGCCCTTTCCGTTTGTATCCAGCGGCGTATACAAACGTTTGACCGTTTCAAGGTCGCCCGCCCGCACCGCAGAATAAAATTCCAGTTCCGTTTCATATGGTGAATGATGATAGTCATTTTCCTTTTGCATAAACTGCCGCTTAGACAATTCTCTGTTTATTTCCATAGCTTTCACCCCCTGCTTTTAGCTTATTATATCATATTTACAGACACAAGTAAAGCCTCATATTTATAGAAAAAGGACGGCAAATCACCCTGCCGCCCTTTTTTCTGATAATTAGATATTATTTAGCCTCTTTCATTGAAGTCATAGCCTCGTCGATAAGATAATCTATAGCCTTTTCATTTTCCTGAACGACCTGTGACCAGCTCTTTGACTCCTGCGGATTCATTGTTCCTCTTATTGCAGTATCGCAAATAGAGTTAAGGTCGGCAGATACGCCCTGTTCAAAGTCAAATACAGGGTTCTGTGCAGACAGATCATAGATAGTTTCTCTCATTTCAAGCATCTCATCTGTCCAGCCGTAATCGTCCTTGTACTGATCGAGGGTTATCTGATGTGCAGCCTCGTCAAGCTCTGCATAACGGCAACATTCAAGGAAAGCTGCCACGCCCTCAGGATTTTGAGCGTTTTTTACAATGCTAAAGCCGTGTACTCTTGAAGGGATATACTGTTTATCACTATCAGCCGAGCAAGGAACAGGAACGAACATTACCTCTCCCTTTGATACATCGCCATAGTTTACAGTTGTTGACGGAGCATTCTCAAGTGCCCAAAGTCCGATAGGATAGAAAAGCGTCAGACCTGTTGCCATTCCGCTTCCCTCTGCGTCCCCTCTGAGTTTCCAGTTATTCTCGTGCTTTGGATAAACAACATTGTTCTTTTGCAGCTCATACATCATATTCTGAGCCTTTGCTATCATAGGGTCAGAAATATTATTTACAAGCTTGCCGTCTGTGATACCGATGAGCGGCACACCTGAAGACTGCTGCAAAGCCTTTTCATAATACCAGCCGTCAAGTGCGTATTTATCGCTTTCAGCGTCAGTAAAATCAAGACACATTTCTGTGAATGTATCCCAGTTCCACTTGCCTTCTTTGAAAAGCTCAGCAGGATCGTCATAGCCGTTATCTTCCATTGTCTGCTTGTTGTATACAAAAACATATGCAGGGTCTGTTCTAATAACGCTCACATAATGCTTGTCGCCAAGCATAAACTGATCTGTCGCACCCTTTATGTCTGTCCAAAGAGGCTTTGAAAGATCGATATAATCGTCGATAGGCTCTATCATTGACTTTATAGCACCCTTAGGGAAAACGTCCATATCATCAGCACCGATGAAATCAGGTGAATCATTTGACATTACAAGTGCCGCAAGATCGTCAAACTTAGTTTCCCAAGTGGTCTGCACCCAGTTTATCTTACCATTATACTTTGTCTTGAACAAAGCAAGGTCAGCGCCTATCTCCTTGTCCTCTGCCTCAGTAGGGTTGATATCCCAATGTGAAAACCACTTTATTTCGTTGCTCTTGAGATCTCTCACATCTTTCATATCATCAGCAAGTCTTTGAACTATCTGCTGCTGATCTTCCTTAAGCTTTTTGTCAACGACCTTGCTTGATGAATCGCTTGAACTTCCGCAAGATGCAAATGCTGAAAGCGAGCAAACCGCAAGGGCAAATGTCAAAACTCTTTTTGCATTATTCATAGCCATACCTCCGAATATTACTTTCTTCTCTTTGCAACGATCACTGCTGTACCTGCAAGAGCGATAACAGCAAGTGCTCCGCCAACAGCCGCACCTGTTTCTGCTGTCTTAGATGTATCGTCAGATGCTTTTGAAGATGTAGCCGCTGCTGCAGAAGTCTTGCCTGCATCCGTCTTAGATGAAGAAACGTCTTTCTTTGACGTATCAGCCTTTGAGCTTGAAGCATCAGACTTTGAATCTGCCTTTGAAGCATCTGTTTTTGAATCTCCGTCCTCGGCAGATGCAACACCGAAATCAAGCGTCATTGAAAGTGTGCCGCCGTTGAAAGCGCCTTCCTTCTCCCAGCCTGCGACCTCAGGGCAAGCCTTCTTTGTTACCTCGCCTGTTTCCTCATTGACCTCGTCAGTTGGTCTGATATGTATTCTTATTCCACCCTCTGCGTCCTCGTCCATTGAAGTGATAGAATTAAGCGAATCAAAAACTGTTGTTGTGCCGTCCTCGGCAACGAACTTTGCGTCAGATATCTTAACGTCCACAGGATAAATACCATCAGGAAGATTAGCCACCATAACGCCCATATCTCCAAGGGTTCCCTTTCCTGACATTGTCTTATCAGCAATAACTTTGCTTATCTTATATTCAACAGTTATCTTGCCGGCATCATCAATGCCTACCCAGTCGCCCTGATTCCAGGTCCAGTCCTGACCCATATAGAAGCCCATTGCTCCGATAGAGTAATATGAGTCATTCATTTTTGAGTCCTCCTCTGACGGGTGAACAACGTCGCCAAGCTTTGCTGCCGAAACAGAAACTGACATCATTGTTGCTGCGAGAACCGCTGCTGAAAGACCTGCTACAAATTTTTTGATCTTCATAACCTTTCCCTCCTATTTTTCAATAAAATTTTTCGCCAAAAGCAATTTATTTTGTTGTTTCTGTATATATTATAACTATGTAAACGTTTTGTTTATATCAAAAACGTAATATAAATATCATAAAAGTGTTTAATATCAAATTTATGAAAGATTATAAATATATGAAAACAGACCCACTTGATATTCAAGCAGGTCTGTTTATTCGGAAGTTATTATAAGAAAGTGACTATGAATGATTATGTTTATATTATATACGCTACTATAAAATAGTTATATCAATATTCAATTATTTATATCAAATAATTATCGCAAATAGGATTTTATGAGCAAATATCAATTTATGAAACTAAGCATAAAAAAAACAAGCTCGGCAAACGTGACCGAGCTTGTCCAAAAATGGAGTTATATGAAGAAATTATCTATCAAAGATACTTTACCAGTTCATCAATAACGCTGTCAAGATGTCCGTCAATAAAGCCATAGTCAACGCCCTTGTATGACCAAGCCGCTCTTCCAATAGAACATTTCTCAAAGGCACTGCTTATATCCTTGTACCAGTTAAGAGTATTTTCAGCAGATGCAAGATTTATAACACCGTATTCGCCGCAATACATAGGAACATTTCTTTCCTCTGCGACCCTTACAGCCTCAGCAAATCTTCCCATAAAATAATCAGGCGTAAATTTCTCTGTCTTGACTTCCTCGTATGTCTGCATATATTCAAGACCAAGACGCTTTACCTCAGCTCTGTATTTTGGGACGCTTCCCGGATAATCGATCCTGAAATCTCTCGGCATCTCATCTACCCAATAGGTAGCCTGATGAGTGAAAAGAAATGGGTCATAGCAATGGAAAGTATAAACTATATGCTCGTCATAAGGCTTATCAAGGTCTTTCATTGAATCAATAGAGTTGTTCCAGTAGCTGCCCACAATAATATTTATATCAGCACTATATCTTCTGATAAGCTTTATGGTATTTTCAACGATAGCATTCCATTTTGCACTGAATTTCGGGTCAGTTACCTCATTGAGAAGTTCAAAAGAGACCCTGTCAGAATATTTGCTGAAACGCTTTGCAAACTCTTCCCAAAGGTCATAGAATTTCTGCTGAAGCTCAGCATTATCAAAGAATCCGCTTTCAGCCTGAGCCTTGTCAAAGAAAAAGCCCATTGTCTTATGCAGGTCAAGTATCATATTGATACCGTTATTTCCGCACCAATCGATACACTTCTGAACATAGTCGAAGCCGCTCTCTATAAAGCCGTTTTCGTCCTGAAAGATATTATAATCCACAGGCACTCTAACGTGGTCGCAGCCCCAGCCCTTTATACGCTTGATGTCCTCCTCTGTAATAAAATTATCAAGATGCTCCTTACTGTAATCGCATTGTGACAGCCAGCCTCCGATATCGATGCCGTGCATATAGCCATTAAATCTTCTCATATTTTTAACCGTCCTTTCTGATTCTAGTTTTGTTTGCAACTATATCGTAGCACTATATGGCCGGAAATTATATCATAATTTTAATATTCGTATAAAAATTGTAATGTTATTATGACATTTTAAATATATTTTGATAACTATATGTCTTCTCTCCAATAGTTATATGTCCCGAGCTTCAAGTTTCTGGTCTTTTCGTGCGATCTATTACATGGTGAAGGCTATATCTCCGAACAAAAGCTTGTCAACGACTTCAAAACACGTTATTTGCTTTTTCCCTGCATAAATTCCCCACCTCTGCAAATAATATTACTGCAATTTTGAAATATGACTATTACCTTATCTCAGCAATCTCTCAAGACTGCACTCAGGGCAAACAAAGCCTTGCGGGAAACGCAGTTCAAAGAGAAACTCACTGCACTTGTCTTCCGTGTTGAATTTCTTCTGAAAATCTAAGTTACTGAACTTGATTATATGGACCTTTCTTTTAGGCATAACAATTTCGCCTCACTTTTCGTTGCTATGCCTATATTATTATATCACACTATCTGTCCATTTGTTCGGACTTTTGCTTGCTGAAGAAAAGTGATAGTCATATTTATCAATAATATTTTGTAGGTGTTTTCTATAACCATCTACTATTCTTTTCGGTCGAACTATATGTATTTGGTCGTAGGTAAACTTTGCCAGCCAACCAAAAAACATGTTCGACACCTGTACCTCAGCCGTGAAAGTCATATGTTCCTGATCATACTCTTTTAACTTGATATCTTTTCCAAACCTGTCCAGAGCTGTCCCTGCAAGTTTGTTTTCGATACAGAATGTCACCTGTGTAGTCTTTCCATCTTTTGAGTTGTACATATCAAATGTCGAATTCAGATATTTCTCGCCATCAAAACCTTGGTCATCATTGTAAAACGGATTGTTGTTCGCAAGAAGCTTTCGTTTTTGATCTGTAATTTTCAGATCATATATCTTATCAACGCGAAAACTGCTTTGCTTGACAGCATTTTTATACTCATTTCCACCAATAAGATAAAGCCTTGAATCGTTCCATAGCAGTTGATAAGGAGAGATAACATGTTCTTTATCAAGTATGTTTTTGCCGTACTTGTCAGCATGTGCATAAATAAAGTGTATCTTTTTATCCTCTCTTATCGCTTTATGGATAATATTAGTGTTATTTATGCAATCAAGATTATCGGTCTTGTTGCGAAGTGCCAGATGTTCATGCTGTGATAGAGCATCAAATTCTTCATCATTCCCCATTTGCTTTATATGAAGTATAAGTTCTTTTGCACTTTTTATATCCGGGTATCCTGCACAACATACCAGGTCTATCATAAGTGCAAGCTCGCCGCCTGAAAAGCTTTGACGGTCATAATAATATCGGCCGTTCTTTTTATGTACCACACCTGCACCCATTTCTTCCATGATACTGAGGTCAGAGTATATGATCTGCCGTATCGCCGAGTATTCATCTAGATATTCCTGCATTTTTTTGATATTGATAGGTTCACCAGACTTTATCTGCTGCTGCATGAATTGTATCTCCCTTAGTATACGCCTTCGGGATTTTCCTTGTTCTGCCATATATTATCCTCCCATTTAATTGATTATAGCGTAAAAATATGATTTTGTCAATAAAATGTATTGATTTCAATACATTTTTTCCTTGCGAAATGAAATATGATACTATATAATTTAATAAAAAAACAACGCAAAAGAGAAAAAAACGAATGCAGGAATATCTTAACAATGCCATTAATCGGAAACCTACGAACTCAATTACGATCAGCTTCCCTCAGGATAGATCAATTATAGAGAAGGTGCGATCTATATTTTGTTGAGAGATAAAAAAACAATGATATAGTATAATATAATTTTGTTATGATAAGAAATTGAAAACACTCATAGCCTACGAAAACGAACTGGTTGACTGTGAGGTACAATGATGCTGTAACGATAAAAAAGTACATATTTAACAAAATGCTAATCGTTATAACAAGAAAAAAACTAATACACAAATTGTATTGATATTCTCTGAATCTATAATTCGTGAAATGCAACACTAAAGAAGGTGAAATCGTTGAAAATTGATCCAAACAAAATGAATACTCTTAAACCTGCAGCTTATTTGACGGCGGATAAATGTCAGCTGTATCGTTCTATAATGCGAACCCTTTATAAAGAAAAGGAAGCTTATAATTCACAGTTGAGTGCGGGAAGCATTTTAAAACATTTGAAAGATAATGATGAATTTGCATCTCTTGATATAGATGAGGTCAAGCAGGCGCTTAGTCAGCTAACTCAATGGGGGGATGTTGTTCCAATGCAAGATCCCAGAGAAGTTACCACTATTGAGGAATATAAAAACAAATTATATCGCTATTCGCCTACAGAAGCAGCAATTGTCATTGAAAGAATGACAATTGAGCTTGAAACTCAGCATAGTAAAGTCAGTACATTGTCAAGCGCTTTGTTCGTGAGGATTAATGAGTCGCTAAAAAAATTCAAAGAACATCTTGAATCAATGAATGAAAAGGATATGTATGAGGAATGGAACAATCTGCAAAATGATTTTCAAAGACTAAGCAACAATTTTTCTGATTATCTTCATGCTTTTTATTCAGTAGAAGGGGAAAAACGTCTGCGTTCAATGGACTTTTTGATCCACAAGGATAAATTTGTAAATTATCTTAGAGAGTTTATAATGTACCTACTGAAATATTCTTCAATTATTGAAGTTAGCCTGAAAGCAGTAAGAGAAAATGTATTGAAAATCATAATCCCGAGTATTGTTAAATATGAAAGCGAAATTCCTAGACTTAACGGAACTGTGAATATAGAGGAAATAACTGAAAGGATACATAATCAGTGGAACGGTCTTTACTGTTGGTTCATCAGTACAGATGACCGTTCGTCAAACAGTGAAATACTTGCAGAGTATACCAACGAAATAATACGAGGAATGATAAACAATGCCATTATACTTATGCAGCTACAAAACAATGCTGTAAGCAAAAGGCGAGACTATTACAAATATCTTGAAATGTTTGGTGGATGCAAGAATATTGATGAAGCGCACTGCTTATCGGCACATATTTTCGGAGCTATGTCAGTAAGTCATTACAAATATAATACCAGTAGAGAAACTGACAGTATTTTTGAGTATGCAAGAGATCTTAAACCGCAGGTGTTTGAAATCAGTCCCCAGACGAGAACGTATAAGCCAAGAGTTAAATCATCGGGATTTGTGAACAAAGAATTTGATAAAGCAATAAAGAAACAGGAATACATAGCACAGATAAAAAGACAGCAAGAGCTTTTGAACAGTTACATTAAAAAAAACAAGCTGATAATAAGGGATCTTTCGAATCAAATAGTCCCAGAGGAAATACGTCACATAATTCTTGGCTGGATCTCATTTGCAAATCAAAATAAACAGCGCACGGGAATAACCGATTTCGGACGTAGTTTTAAAATGACAGGCGGTACTGAAAAAATAGTTATCGAATTTTCTGACGGCCTATTGAAAATGCCCGACTACACATTTGAATTTGAGGAGAAATAGTATGAAAGAAATCACTCAATTACTTGAAGAGTTCTGGATAGTAAAAGATAAAAACACACCTGATTACTATAGGATAAAAAGAAGCATAGACAATCAGATGAAGAACTTTCTGACGGATTTTGTGGGCTGGAAACTATTCGTTACCAATAAATTGATAAAGTTAGAAAAGCTTCCAGCAGAAGCATATCCTTTCATGGGTATACAAAGATTTGAAAGCGTAAATGAATATATGCTACTTTGCGCTCTGCTGATTTATCTTGATGAAAAAATGGATGGAACGCATTTTCTTCTTTCCGAGCTTATAGAAAATATAGAGAAGATAATAGCTGGTTATGCCGATATTGATCTAACAAGATTTACTGACAGAAGATCACTTATAAAGGTTCTTAAATTTGCCGTGGAGATGTCAATGCTCAAAATATCTGACGGATCTATCGAAGCGGCAGAGCAGGATCAAAGCAAAGAGGTACTTTATGAGAATACGGGACTTTCAAAGTTCTTTTCGGTAAATCATGACAGCTCAATAAGTGAATATACAGACTATCATGATTTTGAGAACAGAAGCTCTCTTTATACCGATGATGAGACAGACATGGTAAGAACAAACAGAGTGTACAGAAGGCTTCTTTTGCAGCCTTCAATGTATTGGGACAGCGATGATGATATGGATAGTATTTATCTGATAAATCAAAGACAATACATATACAAACATCTTGACAAATACGTGGGCGGAAGACTAGATATACATAATGGTGCTGCTTTTTATATGATAAGCGAAGATAATGTTTTTGGAAAGACACACCCATCTGAAAAATCTATTTCTGGATTTATCGCGCTTATGTGCGGCAAAATAAGAGAAGATATAGCAACGATAAACAATTCAAAAATATTTTTGACAGAAACAGAGTTTGAACTCACTATACTAAAATATAAGGAGTTATTTTTTAAAGGTCTTAGCAAGGAACTCAGAGATATGTCAAATGAAAAGTTTACTTTTCTTGTGAAAAAATATATGTTTGAGTGGCAGCTTGCGGAAGAAAGCGAGGACGGATACTATCTTTGTGATGGAATCTACAAAACGGCAGGACGGTATCCTAAGGATTTCAAGGAGGAATAAAAATGGAACGCTGGCAAATGAATAGGCTTGGATTTGTAAACTTTTGGGTATATGATGTAGAGGAGTTTCCGATTTACGGTGGAAGACTTTTGCTCAGAGGTGCAAATGGTTCGGGAAAATCCATAACTACACAAAGTTTTATTCCATATATTCTTGACGGAAACAGACTGCCTTCGAGACTTGATCCATTCGGAGGCAAAGAACGAAAAATGGACTATTATTTGATAGGAAATGCAGATAGCGAAAAAAAAAGAAAGTACAGGGTATATATGGTTGGAGTTTGCAAAGCCCGAAAGCGGACAGTATAAGACTATCGGCATAGGTATGCGGGCAAAAAAAGGCGGAGATTTCAAGGCTTGGGGATTCTGTCTTAAAGATGGCAGTAGGATAGGCGACGGGTTTGAGCTTTACAGTAATGTAGGCAGTCAGTTTATACCACACGATCACAAAACCCTTAAAAAACTCCTTGGAGATGACAATATATTTATTGAAAAAGTCGTTGAGGGAAAGTATGCAGAATATAAACTGATGGTCGCAAGTGAGATCTTCGGTATAACAAGAAACAACATCGATGATTTTGACAGACTAACAAAAGTGCTGATACAAACAAGATCATCAAAGCTTTCTTCAAAGGAAAACCTGAAGCCCGAACAGCTTTATGTTATTCTTAATGATTCGCTTCAAACACTGACAGATGAAGATCTCAGGCCCATGACAGAAGCAATGACAAAGATCGAAGATATGCAGTTTAAGATTGAAGCTGCAAATAAGGCTAGTTGTGAAGTGAAATACATAGCTGATGAGTATGATAGATACAATAGATATATGCTTTGGATAAAGTCAAAAAAATACCTTGATATAGCAACAGATGTAAATGAAAAGCAAAAGGATTACGATAGCCAAAAGAGCAGCATAAAAAGATCTGAAAGAAAAATAAAGGAAACAGAATCTTTGCTTGAAAAAGAACAGATCAGACTATCGGATTTTGAAAGGGAAAAAGAATTGCTAGATCTTAGCAGCATAGAAAAACAGAGCCAAAAACGAAAAGACAGCAGGGACAAGCTTAAAAAAAGCAAAGATGAGTATTCGGCAAAGGAGGAACGGCTGGAAGGAAAACATAAACAGATAAGGTCAAAATACCATGAACAGAGTTACAGCAAAACTGAAATAGAAGGTATAAAATACGACATGGATAAACAACTGAAATCTCTTGACGGTTACAGCGATTCGGGATTTCCGTTTTATAAATACTTTTCTTACGAATTAAAAAATGGTAATGTACTTGATGCTGACAGATACCGAAATGAGTGCAGAGGGTTTTCGTCAGAGCTTGAGTCGGTGATAAAAAAATTTGATGAACAAGATTATGAACGTGAAAAATATGAAGAGGCTCAAAAGGAACTTTCCAAAGCCGCATCTGTTCGTGCCGATAAGAAAGTGGAGAAAGATCAAGCAGAAGAACAATTGAACGAGCAAAAGGACGTCGTGATTGAAGCAATATATAAGGCAGCAAAAGACAATAAAGAGTTTATGATAGATGAACCTTTCAGAAATAAGCTGTCCGATATTGTAGAATATATAGAAAAACGTGGAAACAGTAAATATAGTGACGCTATGTTTTCGCATTATGAGTATCTCAGAAAAAATCTGAATGATTGTCTTAGCAAGGCAAAAGAAGAGTGCAGATGTAAAAAAGCCGTGATGGAAGACAAAGAGAAAAAACTGAATGATCTATTGTCCGCAAAGGAACCTGAACCAGCGAAAAGTGAATTTCGAGCATATGCACGAAAAGCATTGAGCGAGCACGGCATCAGATACAAAGCTCTGTATGAATGTATAGATTTTAAGCCTGATGTCCCCGATGCAATGAAAACAAGGTTAGAAACAGCCTTAACAGATACAGGATTGCTTGATACACTTGTGATTGCGCATAAGGACATAGCTTTCGTTAAAGAGATAATAAAGGAATATGATGAAAGTTGGTTTGCTATCGAAGAAACAACCACGTCATTTGTGTCGCCTTATTTTGAAATATCCGAAGGCTGCGAATTTGCAGATGAGGTCATGTCAGTACTTTCGAAAATCCACAGTATATTAAGTGTTACCGCTGACGGATACTATGAATATGGTATGACGGCAGGCTATGCAAATGAAGAGCAGGTAAGTTTTATCGGTGCGGAAAACAGAAGACTTTTCCGTGAACGGCAGATTGCTGAGCTAAGAACAGAGTCAGAGCTTGCAAAGGCGGCTTATGATAGTGCAGAAAGTGCAAAAAACGATATAAATGATCGTATCGGCATATTAGAATCAGAATATGCTGCGCGTCCTTCTTTGGATAACATAAATGCTGCATTGGAGCATTTAAATACCGCATGTTTGGAATTTGATGTAGCGGATAAAGGATATAAAACTGCGGAAGAAAAAGAAAACAGAGTCAAAAAGGCTTGGACTAAGGCTTCGCAAGAAGTCAGCGAAATCTGTAGCAAATATTCTCAATACGAGAAAAAGAAGCAGATCTTTGTTGATGCGCAGGCAGAGCTTCGTGATTTTGAAGATATAGTATGCAGTATTATCGATCAAAATAATAAACTTGGCGATAAGAAAATTCAGTTGGCTTGGATAAATGAATCTATTGTCCAGTTAAATAATGATATTAATGAAATAACTCAGGATTTAAAGCGGATCAAAGACGATATACATGAAAATGAAGAGATAATACGCTTATGCACTGAAAAATTGGAAAGCCCGGAGAATATTGATATTGCTAAACGATCTGACGAACTTGATGAGCTTATAGATAATTCGACAAAAAAGATATCTGATCATAATAAAGAATTAGTAAAAGAAAAAATCAATATTACACATGAAAAAGAATATCTTAAAAAAACAACTGGTGAACTGAACAATTTGATCGAACAAGAAAACAAGCTGTTTGAAATATTCAAGGAAGAACTCAATCTCGGATTTGTTATCAAAGCGGACGGACCTATTGTCAAGCAGCATGCAGAAAAAGCAAAATCAGAAGTCGCTCAAGGTGATGACAAAATGGAACTATCGGTTATACAGGCAAGACTTCTTGATGTATTCCAGAAGCACAGTACTGATGCGACTGCAGAATACAGGCTGATATCTGAAACAATGTTTGAAAATTCGGATATTGAAACTATAAGAGCAAGAAACAAGATAACTCTGCTATGGAAAGGAAGCAGGGTAGCTCCAAGTGAATTTACTGCAATGATAAAAACAGCCATAGAAGATGATGAACTGCTTATGAAGCGGGACGAGCAGGAAATGTTCACGGGCATACTTCTCAATATACTCAGTAAAAAGCTCTGCGTTAAGGTAGATGACAGCAAACGCTGGGTAGAATCAATGTCAAAGCTGATGAAAAGCATTGAGACTTCGCAGGGACAAGCATTTTCGCTTAGCTGGAATGCCAAAAAGAATCTTGGCAAAAACGAACTACCATATGATCAGCTTAATAAGTTGCTGCGAATGAATAAAGAAATGATAAGATCTGATAATATCGAAAAGCTGACAGAGCATTTCAGAAGCAAAATCGAACATGAAAAAAGAGTTGTTGAAGAAAAAGGTGAAGAAATAAGTTATTCAGAACTTATCAGAAGAGTGCTCGATTACAGAAGCTGGTTTGAATTTAAACTAAAGTTCAAAGAATCCGGAAGCGACAATTTTAATGAGCTGACAAACAGCAGATTCAGCAGTTTCAGTGGTGGAGAACGAGCGATGTCGGTATATATCCCACTTTTTGCAGCTGTTGCTGCGCAATATGAAAAAGCGGGAGAACAGGCTCCTAAGATATTGGCACTCGATGAAGCATTTGCTGGAGTAGATGACAGTAATATCAGCGAGATGTTTGACCTGCTTGAAAAATTGGGTTTTGGATATATAATAAATTCCCAATCTTTATGGGGTTGCTTCAAAACAATACCGAAGCTCAATATCGCAGAGTTGATACATGAGAAGGATTCGGATTTTATTACTGTCATCAAGTACGAATGGAATGGAAAAATCAAAAAACTTGTAAAGTAGGGTGATAGCGTGAATGATTCAAAAAATATTGCTGAAATATTGAAAAAGAACTGTGGCTATGTAAGGATAATGGAACAGTTGAAAAATAAGTTTTATTCTTATGGAGAAAGTCGTGGAAAAATATCACTAAAAGATGCAACACAAGAAGAGTGTTATGCTGTTAACGAAATAATCTGTCCTAAGATCGGGTATGAACCTCCAACATTGTCGTTTACAGTAAAAGACTTTGAAAATGGTTTAAGTCAATACGGAAAAGTATCTTTAAGAGAGGTTCTAGAAAGTTACTTCAGCATAACTTTGCAAACCAGAACTGAGCATGAGTCCGAAAAAGCCGAAAAGAAAAATGAATTTGAAAATGAGCTGTTATCAAGATATGGCGGAAAGCCATGTTACAGTTGGCTTGTGGAGATGTTTGCTTCTGGAAAGTATGGCTATAAAATTGTTATGGAGCAATACAATAACGACCCCAAAGCGGCAGAAAGTCTTGTCAGCTATGTTTGTAATGCAGTCGATTCAAGATATGAGCAGGAATTTGAGCCGATAGGTCTGCCTATCCTAGCTGCTGAGATAACCAGCAATCCTCATTATTTTGATATAAAATCGACAGCAGGAAATCTTCTTGTAAATGCACTCGGATTTCTATCAAACAAGTCTCAAAATAATTCCGAAGAGATTAAGGAAATCTATTTTTATTTTGGTATAGAGGCAGATAGTATAACCAGTGCGTGTGCTTTGCTCGGAATCAGGCTCTATGATAAAAAAGGAGAAGAGCATAAAGCATATAAAGTGTTTGCCGATAAAGGTGAGATAGCTATGCTTTCGGTTGCGAATTTGGTAGGTATCAGTAGTGCTGATTGCGACAGGAAAAAAGTATTTGCTGTTGAAAATCCTGCTGTATTTATTGCGCTGGTACCTATCGTGATAAAAAAAGGATTTGCGATGATTTGTACTTCTGGTCAGCTCAAAACCTGTGTTTTGAAAACGCTTGATATGCTTTCAGACAGCGGTTGTACAATATATTATGCAGGCGACCTTGATCCAGAGGGATTATTGATTGCCGATAAAATCTTATCAAGATACAAAACGGCTGTACATATTTGGCGAATGAGTAAAGAGGATTATTATTCCATCAAAAGAGTCACCCCACTCTCTGAAAGTCGCTTGAAAAAACTCGACAGCTTAAAGGTCACAAAATTGAAAGAACTGGGCGATGCTATTAAATCAGAGAAGAAAGCAGCATATCAAGAATTAATGATACCAGACATGATTGAAGACGTAGGTCTAGTTTATTAAAAGACATTGAAAAATACCATATGGAAAAATTAAGTTCCGTGAAAAAACGATGAAATTATGGTCTGCGAAGAGATTTCATTTGAAGCGTTTTGTTTTTCTATTTATGATCTGTATAAATGATACTTACAAACCTTAGCAAAATAATTTTTTCAAAATTTACAATAGCAAACAAATATACTTTTGTATTGTTAACAAACCTATGCTCGATATGATATGATCAATTCATCAAGCATACTGCAATTTTAAAAAGCGAACTTGACTACTTGCTTGCACTTCCCAGATTGGCGGATAGACTGTACATAAAATAATGTGAGGCAGCCGCAGACCACACTTGTGCGTGGTTTGCGGCTGCTTTTTCTGTCAATATTTTTAGGCTAATTCTATGAAGTATCTCACACTACACTATCGTCCAACAAAAAATCGATCAATCCAATATTCAGAACACCATTGTCATCATACCAGCGTTTTCTTATATCTTTGCGAACTATAATTTTAGGAAACGAATCACCTGTTAGAGAAAAAAGTCTTAATTCCTGCATCTTTTTTTCGGCGTCAGGCAAAGCAAAGGCGGACTGAATGTAAGTCCTTTTGCCCCCGCTTGTCACAACAAAGTCGATCTCTCTAGGAACACGAACAGAACTTCCATTCGCATTACGTTTCCTTGATTAAACAACGCCAACGTCAACGGAAAAGCCTCGGATAATCAACTCATTATAAATGATATTCTCCATTATGTGAGTCATTTCCTGCTGACGAAAACCTATCCGTGCATTACGCAGTCCAATGTCCTCACAGTAAAATTTGTATGGATATTCAAAATATGATTTACCCTTAACGTCATATCGCTTGCTTTCAGAAAACAAAAATGCGTCCTCAAGATGTTCAATATACGATGCGACCGTCACAACGGAAATGCCGCCGTCTGTTTTTGACTTTAGCGTATTTACTATCTTTGTTGGATTTGTAAGCGAGCCAATAGATGAACACAGCAGATCAAGTATTTGCTCCAAAACGTCTGCACGCTCAATTTTCTTTCGCTCAACTATATCTTTAAGGTAGACCTCAGAAAACAGCGAGGTAAGGTATTTAATTTTTTTGCATTGTCGCTTGGGCGTGAAAGCACCAGAGGCATACCACCGTAAAAAGCATAGTTCTCAAAAGCGTCCTCCTTATCACCGCCCACAGCAAAATAGTACTCAGAAAAGCTAGAGGGTGAACACGTATCTCATCACTTCTGCCCCTGAATTCCGTAAGGATATCAGACGAAAGCATTTTGAGTTACTTTCTTTAATATACACATCAAGATTATCAAGTTCACGCAGATAGTTGAGTGCGTAATAAATAGTTATCTCCTTGCCGTCAGCATTTTACGGATTTGGCACCTTGTCAGACATCTGAATCTCATCAACAAATAGATAGTTTTTTTCATTTTTTTCTTCTACCCTGCTGCGGATATATACAGAAAGCTCCAGCGGATCTCTGTACTTTATATTCCTTGTCAGATCAAGCTCGATACAGATAACATGGTCGTTATCTGTCGTATTTTCAAGCAAATACTTTTTGAAAAGGGTCCGCAGACGATACGATTTACCGCATCGTTTTATACCTGTGATAACCTTCACCTGTCCGTCCCACATAAAATCAATCAGTTGCTGCAAATATTTATCACGTTTAATTTCCATACAAGCACCTCATTAAAAACTTCCGCCCATACAGTCTCAACCTTTTAATATCATACCATACAATGTTACTTAAATCAAAACTCATATTAAATAGTTTAGCCGTTTTGGGCAAAAGCATTCAATATGAATAAAGTTCATCACCGACAAGAGCGAAAATAATTTGATTTCCTGCCCTCCCCTTGACTGACGTTCTCTTCTAATGTAATAACCAAGTAAACTATAAAAAAATCGAGGTGAAAACAACAATGAGCAGATTTCCAAGAGTATACGCTGAATGTATAATAACAAGAATGAACAAAAAGCTCGCCTTACGGCAGGAAACAATGTCGCTCCTTTATGATTACTTTGAAGCCTTTGCCAATTTGTATCAGCTATTGCCCCAAAAAGACGCTTACTAAATAATCAGCAAGCAAAATAAAGGCTTGATAACCTTGGAGGAGTTCATTGCATTTTCTGAAATAACACGCCACGAAGATCATTTTTACTATATCATTGCCAAGGACGAATTGTATCTTGACGCACCTAAGGAAGAGCCCATCGACCGAAAGATAGTTCATTCTAGCTTGGTAGATGTTGATTATGAATATTATTATAATATGGTCAAACATCAAGCAGGTAAGCCGCTGAAAATTCTTCCAAAGCAAGAACTTCTTAAATACAAAGATGATATGTATATTGCTGACACACCATATGTTAGAGCAATGATGAACTTTTTATGCACAAGGCTAAAGCTATCCGCACAAAGAGCCGAGGATATAGTTTCAGATTTAATTCTGATAATAACCTATGACGACAGATCGTTCGATGCAGTATATGAAATGCTTGATAGAATGAAACTCAAAATGACAGAAAGCCTGCTTGATGATTTTATCAAACTGTTCGCAGATTTGAACAACAACACACGACTTCCGCAAAACAGAGGATTTACTCCCAACGGGTTATCTATAAATCGTGGCGGTCAAGATGTTATCAATAGCATTTCCTTTGGGCCAAATATAACAGTTGCATTGAAAAGCGGAGAAGTGGATATTGAATGATACAGAAAAGGTATCCTTATGAGCGAACTGCCCAAAAAGGTCAAAATGAATATGCTCCGTCAACTTGCTCAAATAGAGGACAAGAATATCACCCAGAAAAAAGTCGGCAGGAATGATCCCTGTCCTTGCGGCAGCGGAAAGAAATATAAGAAATGCTGTGGAAAAAAAATTGTGTTTTTAATACTAAGCCGCCGCAGGGCACGAATTTGTGTGCCCTGCGGCGGCTCCTTTTTATAGAAACACATAAAGCCAAGCTAATCTTTTGTGATAATATTCCAAGTTTTTATCCTATTATATTGAAAAAGAGTAGATTATGTGGTATAATGAATATTAAAGTTGTCTTTTTAAATATAGGGGAGAAAAATGCTATGAATATTATTAATAATATCACCAATACGCTTAAAGATGATTTATCTGTCGAGATCAAAAAAGGCAGTAAAATTTCCATTGCTGCCGCCTGCTTTTCAATCTATGCATTCCAGGAATTAAAGAAACAGCTGACATCTATTGATGAACTGCGTTTTATTTTTACTTCGCCGACTTTTACTAATGAAAAGGCTAAAAAAGAAAAGCGTGAGTTCTATATTCCTAGGCTAAATCGTGAACGCAGCCTGTATGGAACCGAGTTTGAAATAAAACTTAGGAATGAACTTACCCAAAGAGCTATCGCTAAAGAATGTGCAGATTGGATAAAGAAAAAGGTAACGTTTAAATCAAATATAACAAATGACAATATGGCAGGATTCATAAATGTTGACGATACAACATATATGCCTGTCAATGGATTTACAACAGTTGACCTTGGTTGTGAACGTGGAAACAATGCCTATTTTATGATAAATAAGTTTGAAACTCCATTCAGCTCATCGTATATCGACCTGTTTGACGAGCTATGGAATGATAAAACCCGTTTGCAAGATGTTACTGATGAGGTAATTGACAATATCACAACTGCCTACACCGAAAACTCCCCTGACTTCATTTATTTTGTTACACTCTACAACATCTTCAATGAATTTCTTGAAGATATCTCTGAAGATGTTCTGCCTAATGAAGCTACTGGTTTTAAAGAAAGCAAGATATGGGGTATGTTATATAACTTTCAGAAAGACGCCGTTCTTGCTATTATAAATAAGCTTGAAAAATATAATGGCTGTATCCTTGCTGACAGCGTAGGCCTCGGAAAAACTTTTACCGCATTAGCTGTGATAAAATACTATGAAAGCAGAAACAAAACCATTCTCGTTTTGTGTCCTAAAAAGCTCGCAAATAACTGGAACACCTATAAAGATAACTATGTCAATAATCCCATAGCGTCTGACCGCTTGAACTATGACGTTCTATATCATACTGATCTGAGCCGAACATCGGGAGAATCTAATGGCATAGACTTAGGTCGCTTAAATTGGGGCAACTATGATCTTGTGGTCATTGATGAATCACATAATTTTAGAAATGGCGGAAAAATTGTTGATGACGATGACGGTGACAGCAAGCTTAATCGTTATGCGATCTTAATGAAAAAGGTCATTCAGTCAGGCGTTAGAACCAAAGTGCTTATGCTATCAGCAACGCCTGTAAATAACAAATTTCTTGATTTAAAAAATCAGCTTGCCCTTGCTTATGAAGGCCATACCGATTATATTGACGAAAAACTAAACACAAAACGTTCTATTGACGACATATTCAAGAACGCCCAAAAAGCGTTCAACATATGGAGCAAGTGGGATCCGTCCGAAAGAACAACTGAAAGCCTGCTGAAAATGCTTGATTTTGATTTCTTTGAAGTCCTTGATAGCGTCACTATTGCAAGATCAAGAAAACACATTCAGAAGTTCTATGACACAAGTGCAATAGGTACATTTCCACAAAGGCTTAAACCTATTTCGCTGCAACCAAACCTTACTGATATAAAATCAGCGATAAATTATAATGAAATATTTGATCAGCTTATGCAACTATCATTGACGATATACACACCGTCACATTATATTCAGCCTAGTAAAATGAGCAAATATTCTGAACTCTACGGAGATAACAAGGTAAACGTAGGGTTCACACAGGCTAATCGTGAACAAGGAATACGCAGACTTACCGCTATCAATCTTATGAAACGTATGGAGAGTTCTGTTTATTCATTCAATCTTACACTAAAACGAATAAAAGAACTTATAACCAATACTATCAGCACCATTAACAAATTTGATAAACACACAAGTTCTGTACTAAATATGACGGATATCTCTTGTGCTGACGATTTTGATTTGGAAGACCAGAATAACGACGAGTTATTCTCCTTCGGTCGAAAAGTTAAAATTGATCTTGCCGATATGGAATGGCTTGAATGGAAAGATAGCCTTGAAAAAGACGCTGAAATACTTGATCTGCTCACATATATGGTAGGTGATATAACAGCCGAGCACGATTCAAAACTGCAGGAACTTTACAAAGTTATAGATGATAAAATAACAAACCCTATAAACGAGGGGAACAGAAAAATTATAATATTTACTGCTTTTGCAGATACCGCTGACTATCTCTATGAACACGTCAGCAATTATGTAAAAGAGAAATTTGGACTTAACACAGCAATAATTACAGGTACTGTTGACGGCCGCACCACCGCAAGTCTTAAAAGGACAGATCTTAATACTGTACTCACCTGCTTTTCTCCTGTTTCAAAGGACAGAGATCTCTTTGAAAATATGCCGAAAACAGATATTGATATTCTCATAGCTACTGATTGTATTTCCGAGGGTCAGAATTTACAGGATTGCGATTACCTTGTCAATTATGATATACATTGGAATCCGGTGCGTATTATACAGCGTTTTGGACGTATAGACCGTATCGGCAGCAAAAACAAAGTTATCCAGCTCGTAAACTTCTGGCCTAATGTCACTCTTGATGAATACATAAACCTCAAATCCAAGGTCGAAACGAGAATGAAGATCGTTGACATGACCGCCACGGGTGACGACAATATACTCAGCGAAGAAGAAAAAACAGACCTTGAATATCGTAAAGCACAGCTTAAAAAGCTTCAGGAAGAAGTTGTTGATATCGAGGATATGTCAAGCGGAATTTCCATAATGGATCTTGGACTTAATGAATTTAGGCTTGATCTACTTGAATATGTTAAACGTCACCCTGAGATAGAAAAAGCCCCGTTCGGTCTTGACTCAGTTGTGCCTGCGTCAGAAGACGCACCTCCTGGGGTTATCTTCGTATTGAAAAATCGTTCTGACAGCGTAAATATTGATAATCAGAACAGACTTCACCCATTTTATATGGTTTATATAGCAGATGACGGCAACGTTGTTTGCGATCATCTTTCGCCAAAAGCAATGCTTGATAAAATGCGTTTCTTATGCAAGGGAAAGTCTGAACCTATACCACAAGTGTATAAAAAATTCAATAAAGAAACTAAAGACGGAAAAGATATGTCAAAATTCTCTGAGCTGCTCGGCAAAGCAATAGCCTCTATTATCGAGGTCAAAGAAGAAAGCGATATCGACAGCTTTCTTGGTGGTGGACAAGTAAGCTTTTTGTCCAACGAGATAAAAGGTCTTGACGATTTTGAGCTTATCTGTTTCCTTGTTATCAGATGAGGTGATTATATGCTGGGACTTCCTAAATCAACAGAAATGAGCAAGCAGTTGCCTAAAAAAGCTATTTACACTAAATTTCAAATGAACACCGCCGCAAAGGATAAAATAGACGCTGACATTTCGAGGATAACTATTGTCAATGAAATAACGGCTGATAAGGTAAATATCCCTGCTGGTGAAAACGTTCAAAGTTTCTTTGTGTTGCTTGTAACG
>OIZW01000334.1_pt1 | contig 43414 bp, 30 predicted proteins | sample 1588581 | NCBI WGS metagenome assembly OIZW01 (sample SAMN03283266) | human gut metagenome | biome: human-associated habitat; material: feces | host: Homo sapiens | place: USA | collected 2013 | reverse complement strand
ACTGCTGCCTCCCGTAGGAGTCTGGGCCGTATCTCAGTCCCAATGTGGCCGTTCATCCTCTCAGACCGGCTACTGATCGTCGCCTTGGTGAGCCGTTACCTCACCAACTAGCTAATCAGACGCGAGGCCATCTTTCAGCACATAAAGCTTTGACTTTTAAGGGATGTCCCCCAAAAGTGTCATGCGGTATTAGCAGTCGTTTCCAACTGTTGTCCCCCACTGAAAGGCAGGTTCCTCACGCGTTACTCACCCGTTCGCCACTAAAGTTAAAACCGAAGCTCTAACTTCCGTTCGACTTGCATGTGTTAGGCACGCCGCCAGCGTTCGTCCTGAGCCAGGATCAAACTCTCAAAAATTTGTATCTTAAACTCTTTTCAGAGCCTAAAATCAAGTTTCTGAACAATTTGCTTCTAGCAAAATTACTCAAGAATTTTCGTTGGCTGTTTTTTCGCTTACGCTTAAACAATCCATTTATTGTCCAAGGTGTCTTTTATAATCGTCTGCGTTATTCAATTTACAAGATACAGCGTGCTGACCGCACTCGCGGTTAGCTTGCTCAGTATATCACGCGCTCTGTACTTTGTCAAGAACTTTTTTCGTCCTTTTTCATTTTCCTTTGCACGCAATTTGCTTTCGCTGCCGTCTCTCTCGAAACAGCTTGCATATATTACCACCTGTTCTACCTTTTGTCAAGCGGTTTTTAAGGATTATTTCTGATTTTTTTCATCTTCCGGATGAAGCTTCGGGTCCCGCGTCATTTCCTTCTTCAAGCGCTTCCTCAGAAGCCCTCTGCTGCTGGGAAACAGCGTCAGATAGCCTACGTCCAGGCACTTAAGACTTGCAAGATGGAGGATCAACAGCACAAGCCCCACCGTCAGTCCACTGATACCGAAAAACGACGCCAGCACGCCCATGCCGAACCGCCAGACCCGAATGGCTTCCGCCAGATCCCGGTTGGGCAGGACAAAGCCGCACACGCCCGCCGCGCTGATCACCACCAGTGCCACAGGAGAGATCAGCCTCGCTTCCACCGCCGCCGTTCCCACCACAATACCGCCGATGGTGGAGACCGCCTGTCCAATGGCCTGCGGCAGGTGAATTCCGGATTCCTGCAGCAGCTCATAGGCAATCAGCAGCCCCAGAACCTCCGCCGCTGTGGAGAACGGCACCATTTCCTTATTCAATAGGATAATGTTCAGCAGCTGCTGGGGTATCCAGTCCTGATGGAAGCTGACGAACGCAATATAGATTGCCGGCAGCAGCAGTCCCGTCAGCAGTGCGCCGTAGCGAAGGATTCGGATGCAGGACGCCAGCACATAATCCCGGCCCCTGTCCTCCGGGCTTTCCAGCAGATAGCCCAGCGTTGCCGGGGCAAGATAGGCCAGTGGCAGTCCGTCCACCAGCAGTCCGACCCGGCCGTCCAGCAGCCCCTGACAGAAGCGGTCGGGACGCTCCGTGTATTGCAGCAGCGGAAACGCCGTGGCGCGGGAACCGGTGACGTACTCCTCCACTGCCGACGGCGACAGAAAGCCGTCGATGTCTATGGTATCCAGCCGCCGCTTCATGCGTTTCACCAGTTCCGGGTTTGTAATGCCCTCCACCCACGCCACCGTCGCGTTGGTCAGCGACCGGCGGCCAACCTTTGTTTCGTACAATCGCAGATCCGGCGTCCGCAGATGGCGGCGGATCAGGCTGGTGTTGACCCGGATGGTTTCTACAAAGGCGTCCTTCGGCCCCTTCACCGTGTTTTCCACTTCCGGGGAGGACGGTCCCCGCTTGACGCCGGTTTTTACCTCAAAAGCGAGAGCGCCCACGCCGGGGAACAGGACGATGCAGAAGCCATTCACCAGCTTCAGCACCACCTCGTCCACATCCTCGCAGACGGATACCGCCGAGTTATAGACAGCGCCGTGGAGGGCAGCGTCGTAGGCTTCCTCCAGATTTCCGGAGAGATTTTCCGAAATCGGTCGGAACACGTACTCCGAAATATCCCCGCCGGAGGTCAGGCCGTCGATGTAGTAGGCATAGAGGGTATTTCCGTCGCAGCGCAGGGTGCGGGTCACGAAATCTCCCGCTTCGGCAAATCGGCTTTTGATCTGTTCATCTGTCATGGCTTCCCCTCCTCCAGGGAAGTATGCCCGGATTTTGGCGGAATATCATTGCTTTTTTGACTTTATAATGCTATAGTAAAGTGTTATGAAATTCTGGAGGGTACTGCAATGAGCCAAATCGGAGAGATCAAAAAATTGTCTGATACCCGGTTTCTGAACTTTTATGAATTCGAGGCCGTCCACCGGGACGGAACGTCCGCGCCTTATTTTGTCGCTTCCCGGGCAAAGAAAATCGAGCAGCTCAAGGCCGTTTCCCGGGAGAATAAGCCCGACGGCGTCGTTCTTTTCGGCGTATACGGAGAGAAGAAGGACAGAGTTGTCCTCGTCCGCCAGTACCGCTACCCCCTGGGGGATTACGTCTACGAATTCCCCGCCGGTCTGGTTGAAAGCGGCGAAGACATGGCAGCCGCCGGTATCCGGGAAATGTACGAGGAAACCGGGCTTATTTTTACCCCGGTGGACGCGGGCGCCTGTTCCCGGCCGTTTTTCACCACCATCGGCATGACCGACGAAAGCTGCGGCACCGTATTCGGCTATTGCAGCGGCGAACCGACCTCGGCGCATCAGGAGTCGTCGGAGGACATTCAGGTGCTCATCGCCGACCGGGCGGAGTGCCGACGGATCCTGCGTGAGGAAAACGTGGCCATTATGTGCGCGTACATGCTGATGCACTTCATTGCCGATGAGGGCGACCCTCTGGCATTTCTGAAGAACGAATAAGGGAGGCTTTTTATGTCCCACGTTATCGCCGCCGTATCCACCGGCGCTTCTGTTTCCGCCATCGGCATCATCCGCCTGTCGGGTGACGGCTGCATTGCGGCTGCGGATAAGGTATTTACATTGAATAGCGGAAAATCCCTTGTGGAATCTCCCGACCGCCGTCTGGTTCTCGGAACCCTTCACGACAAGCAGCGTCGGGTCATTGACCAGTGCATGGCGGTGGTCTCCCGTGCGCCCCACTCCTACACCGGCGAGGACACCGTGGAATTTCATTGCCATGGCTCCCCTGCCGTGCTGGCGGCAGGGCTGGAAGCTCTGTATCTCGCCGGGGCGCTTCCCGCCAAGCGGGGAGAATTCACCAAGCGCGCCTTTCTCAACGGAAAAATGGATCTGACGCAGGCGGAAGCCGTCATCGATCTCATCGAAGCGGACACCGCCGATGCCGCCGCCAACGCCGCCGGGCAGGTGGGCGGCAAGCTGCAAAAGCAGCTCGCGCCCATTTACGACGACCTGACCAATCTGTGCAGCCATTTCCACGCGGTGCTGGACTACCCAGACGAGGATATCGAGGATTTTGGGCTTGAACAGTACAACAAAAGCCTTCGCGGCGATGCCAAAGCGCTGTATGCCCTGCTGCAAACCTACGGTCAGGGGCGTATCCTCCGGCAGGGTGTGGCCGCCGCCATTGTGGGCAAACCCAATGTGGGCAAATCCAGCCTTCTGAACACGCTGGCGGGATTCGACCGCTGCATCGTCACCGACGTTCCCGGCACCACCCGGGATACCGTGGAGGAAACGGTGCTGCTGGGCTCCACCCGCCTGCGGCTCATTGACACTGCCGGTATCCGGGAAACCGCCGATACCGTGGAGGCCATGGGCGTCCGGCGTTCCCGGGAAGCGGTGGAAAACGCCGATCTGGTGATCTTCGTCTGCGACGGCTCCCAGCCGTTGGACGAAGAAGATCAGGCCATCATCAATCTGTGCATGGAGCAGGAGAACGCGGTGGCGCTCATCAATAAAACAGACCTTGGCAGCGCCGTGGAGCCGGGGGAACTGCCCTTCCTGAATGTCATTCCCATCTGCGCGAAAACAGGGGCGGGGCTTGACCAGCTTGCGGACGCCGTTGACACCATGTTTGAAAACGAAACGCCCTGCGACGGCTCCATTCTCACCAACGCCCGGCAGTTCGACGCCATCCGCCGGGCCTACGAAGCCATGCTTCGGGCTCTTCAGGGCCTGCAGCTGGGCGTCACCCCCGACGCGGTGCTCACCGACGTGGAGCAGGCCATGGAAGCCATGGGCGAGATCACCGGTGCAACCGTCCGGGAGGACATCACCGCGCGAATTTTCGAGCGGTTCTGCGTGGGAAAATAATCGACGAAAAGGGATAATAACATGATTTACCTTGACAATTCCGCCACCACCCGCCCCTGCCCGGAGGCAGTGGAGGCCATGACAAAGGCGCTGACCGAAAACTGGGGCAATCCCAGCGCTCTGTACGATTTCGGCATCCGCGCCGCCCGGGAACTGCGTACCGCCCGCCACGCCGTCGCCGCCGCCATGGGGGCGGAACCTGACCGGGTGTTCTTCACCTCCGGCGGCACGGAAGCCGACAACTGGGCCGTGTTCGGCACCGCGAAGCGCATGGGCAAGCGGGGAAAGCACATCGTCACCACCGCTATCGAGCATCACGCTATCTTAAACTGCATGAAGGATCTGGAATCTCAGGGCTTCTCCGTGACCTATTTGCAGCCGGACAGTCTGGGGCGCATCTCCGTGGACGCGCTAAAAGCCGCTCTGCGGAAGGACACCATTCTGGTTTCCGTCATGATGGTCAACAACGAGGCCGGTTCCGTCATGCCCATTCAGCAGATGGCGCGGCTGACCCACCGGCTCTGCCCCGACGCAATTTTCCACACTGACGCGGTGCAGGGCTTCCTGAAAGTCCCCTTCTCCGCGAAGACGCTGGGCGCGGACCTGATCTCCGTTTCTTCCCATAAGATCCACGGCCCCAAGGGCTGCGGCGCGCTGTATATCTCTCCCCGACTGAAGTCCTTCCCGGCGCTGCTCCAGGGCGGCGGTCAGGAGGGAGGCTACCGCAGCGGCACGGAAGCGACCCCGGCCATTTTCGGCTTCGCCGCCGCCTGCACCGCCCTGTCCGCCACTTTTAACGCGGATGCCTCCCGGGAAAAGGCACTGCTTTCCCAGGCCGTTTCCCAGCTTTCCGAGCTGGACGGGCTGGTCATCAACGGCGCTCACGACGCGCCCCACATTCTGTCCCTGTCCGTCCCCGGCGTACCCACCCAGAACACCATCAATATTCTGCAAGACCACGGCATCTGCGTTTCCGCCGGTTCCGCCTGTGCCAAGGGGCACCGCAGCCATGTGCTGGAAGCCATGGGTCTGCCTCCGGAGATCATGGACGGCTCCTTCCGGGTCTCCCTGTGCCGGGACACCACCGCCGAGGAGCTGGACACTCTCGTTTCGGTCATCCGGAAGGAGATCATTCCCCGGGCAAGATGACGCTTTCCAGTCTTCCGATTCCGCCTGTGCCGATCGACGGTCTTGCAGAAAATGCAATCACGCGACGAAAAAGTTGCAGATACCCCTTGTTTTTTCCGCCCGGTTCTGTTACAATTCGGGCATACTTTGGAATCTCTGAACAAATCGTCTTCGGCTGAGCAGCGGATCTTTTTCCCCAGCTGTGCGGTTTCAAAAGCGGGAAATACATACAGTATTCCTCCGCTTCTGAAACCTTCATCTGGTGAAAAATCTCTCGCTGTCAGCTCTCGCCGATTTGTCCAGAGCTTCCCAATCTTTCATGGAGGGACATTTGTTCATGAGTTATGTTGACGAGACCCTTGCCCGGGTCAAAAAGCAAAATCCCGACCAGCCCGAATTCAATCAGGCGGTCTATGAAGTTCTGGAATCTCTGCGCCCCGTAATTGAGAAAAACGAGGATGCTTACCGCCGTGACGCTCTGCTGGAGCGTCTGACCACCCCCGAGCGCGCCGTTCTGTTCCGGGTTCCGTGGGTGGACGACAAGGGTCAGGTTCAGGTGAACAACGGCTATCGCGTCCAGTTCAACAGCGCCATCGGCCCCTACAAGGGCGGTCTGCGCTTCCATCCCAGCGTTACCTTAAGCGTCATCAAGTTTCTGGGCTTTGAGCAGGTGTTCAAGAACAGCCTCACCGGTCTGCCCATCGGCGGTGGCAAGGGCGGTTCCGACTTTGACCCCAAGGGCAAGTCCGACCGGGAAGTCATGGCTTTCTGCCAGAGCTTCATGACGGAGCTGTACAAGTACATCGGCGCGGATACCGACGTTCCCGCCGGTGACATCGGCGTGGGCGGCCGGGAGATCGGCTACCTGTTCGGCCAGTATAAGCGCATCCGCAATCTGTACGAGGGCGTGCTCACCGGCAAGGGTCTTTCCTACGGCGGCAGCCTTGCCCGTACCCAAGCCACCGGTTACGGCCTGCTGTACCTGACGGATGAAATGCTCCGCTGCAACGGCAAGTCCCTTGAGGGCAAGACCGTTGTGGTTTCCGGCGCGGGCAACGTGGCGACCTACGCCATTGAGAAGGCATGGCAGCTGGGCGCCAAGCCCGTCACCTGTTCCGATTCCACCGGCTGGATCTACGATCCCGACGGCATCGATGTGGCCACTCTGATCGACGTCAAGCAGGTGCGCCGCGCCCGCCTGACCGAGTACGCCAAGGCGCGTCCCAACTCCGTCTACCACGAGGGCAAGGGCGTGTGGACGGTAAAGTGTGACGTGGCTCTGCCCTGCGCCACCCAGAACGAGCTTCTGCTGGACGACGCCAAGGCGCTGGTGGCAAACGGCTGCTTCGCCGTGGCCGAGGGTGCCAACATGCCCACCTCTCTGGACGCCACCGCTTACCTGCAGGAGCACAGCATTCTGTTCTGCCCCGGCAAGGCCTCCAACGCGGGCGGTGTCGCCACCTCCGCGCTGGAAATGACCCAGAATTCCGAGCGCCTGAGCTGGACGTTCGAGGAAGTGGATGCCAAGCTGAAGACCATCATGGTGAATATTTTCCACAATCTGGACAACGCCGCCAAGGAATACGGCATGGAGGGCAACTACGTTGCCGGTGCCAATATCGCCGGTTTCCTGAAAGTCGCCGACGCCATGACCGCACAGGGCATCGTGTAAGAATTCAATATCTTTACAGCCCCAACCTGACGGTTGGGGCTGTAAATTTTTGTCGTGTTGGATTCAGTCGAGCAGCGTGTCCCCCAGATTCCGAAGAAATGCCTTGACTTCCTTCCGGTTTTTCAGGACGATCGTCTTGGCGTGCTTCGTCTTGGCGAGGTACATATAATTTTGCACCCGGTTGTTTTTGTTGTAATTCCAGATCCACTTCACGAAGGCCGGGTCGAACCGTTCGGGGCAGCCCTGCGCCATGTCCGGGCGCACCTTCCCGTAATTGCCGAACACCCGCTGACACATCCCCCGCAGGCACGCCCAGCGGTTAAAATCCAGATAAATAACGGTGTCGCATTTCGCCAGCCGCATTTCCATGGTGCGGCTGTAATTGCCGTCGATGATCCAGCCGTCCATGTTCATCGCCATGGCAAGCCGGGAGTCAAATTCTTCCCGTGTCACATTGCGCCAGCCCTCTTTCCACCACAGCTGGTCAAGATGCACCACCGGCAGACCCAGCTTTTCCCCCAAAGCCACGGCAAGGGTGGATTTTCCGCTGCCGGAGCAGCCAATAATCAGAATTTTCTCCATATTCCTCCATATTATGTAAACTTACAGCCTCAGAAGCAGGTCTGCCTTTCGGCAGACCTGCATTTTCGTCTATTGCTTCTTAGTACGCAACGCCCCAGTAAATCATATGCTTGGCGGGCTTTCCGCAGCAGGCGCAGGTGTCGCCCAGATGCTCCTGCTTCAGGGGCATACACCGGGAGGACATTCCGGCGACCTCTTTCATCTTCAGCTCGCAGGCTTCGTCGCCGCACCACATGGTCTTGATGAAGCCGCCGTTCTTCTGCTGAAGCTCCTTGGCTTCCTCAACGGAGTGCGCCTCGTAGATATGCTCCTCCAGATTCTTCTTTGCCTTCTCGTACATGCCCTTCTGCACCAGCTCCAGCTGGGCTTCCACGGCCTGTTCCAGCTCTTCCAGCTTGATGACGGTCTTCTCGCCGTCGTTCCGGCGCACCAGAATGCACTGGCCGTTTTCCAGATCTCTCGGGCCGCACTCCACCCGCAGAGGCACGCCCTTCATCTCGTATTCGGCGCACTTCCAGCCCATGGAGTTGTCGGAATCGTCCACCTTCACCCGGAATCCGGCGTTCACCAAACGCTCTTTCAGCTGCGCCGCCGCTTCCAGAACGCCGGGCTTGTGCTGAGCGATGGGCAGAATGATGACCTGAATGGGGGCGATCTTGGGGGGCAGAACCAATCCGTTATTATCGCCGTGGGTCATGATCACCGCGCCGATCATCCGGGTCGTGCTGCCCCAGGAGGTCTGGAAGGGGTACTGCTGCTTGTTGTCCCGGCCGGTAAAGGTAACGTTGTAAGCACGGCTGAACTTGTCGCCGAAGTAGTGGGAGGTCGCACCCTGAAGCGCCTTGTGATCCTTCATCATGCACTCCACGGTGTAGGTCGCCTCGGCGCCGGCGAACTTCTCCTTCTCGGTCTTCTGGCCGGGCACCACAGGGATGGCCAGAACATTTTCAAAGAAATCGGCGTAGCACTTCAGCTGCTGCTCCGTCTCGGCCTTGGCCTCCTCGGCGGTCTCATGGATGGTATGACCCTCCTGCCACCAGAATTCCCGGGAACGCAGGAAGGGGCGAGTGGTCTTCTCCCAGCGGATGACGGAGCACCACTGGTTGTACAGCATGGGCAGCTGCCGGTAGGTCTGCAGAATGTTCGACCAGTGGTCGCAGAACATGGTCTCGGAGGTGGGACGGAAGGCCAGACGCTCTTCCAGCTTCTCACTGCCGCCCATGGTGACCCATGCTACCTCGGGGGCAAATCCGTTGACCAGCTCGCCTTCCTTTTTCAGCAGGCTTTCCGGGATCAGCACGGGCATTGCCACGTTCTCATGGCCGGTTTTCTTGAATTCGCCGTCCATGATCCGCTGCATATTCTCCCAGATGGCGTAGCCATAGGGGCGCAGGATGGTAAAGCCCTTGACGGAGGCGTACTCCACCAGTTCTGCCTTCCGGCACACGTCCGTGTACCACTGCGCAAAATCGACCTCCATGTCGGTGATCTGCTCCACCTTTTTCTTCTCTTTTGCCATATTTCCTCATCCTCTCAGAATGCCAAATCTCGATACTCTATTATAGCACCATTGTCAAGGGTCTGCATAGGATGAAGCAGATGTTTTTCATAAAAATTTTCCGCTCAGGAGGCGCTTATGACAAAGGTTACGCTGTACTTGGAGCCGGCCGTGGCTCTGTTTTATTCCCGGGTCGCCGACTGGGCAGGACTGCCGTTGGAGCAGGTGCTCTGCGACAGCCTTTACAAGCTGGCGGGGGAATTGAGTCTGGAGGCACTGCAAAACCGGGAGGAAAACCCATTGTAATTTCCTCCCGAATTTGCTATACTAAACGGGAAAGAAATCCCCGCCGGTTTTCCGGCGTAACGACAAGACATTTGGAGGTTCCTCCATGAAATCTATCCGTGAAATCTACAAAACCGGCAAAGGCCCCTCCTCCTCCCATACCATGGGGCCGGAGCGTGCCGCGAACTATTTTAAGGGTGCCCACCCGCAGGCCGACGGCTTCCGGGTGATCCTCTACGGCTCTCTGAGCAAAACCGGCGTGGGTCACGGCACCGACCGGGTGCTGCGGGAGGTCCTTGCCCCCGTCCCCACGGAGATCGTGTTCTCCGACGAGGCGCTCCCCGCCTCCGCCCACCCCAACACCATGGACCTGATCGCTCTGAAAAACGGGGCGGAAGCGGACAGGCTGCGGGTGGAATCCATCGGCGGCGGCGATATCCGCATCCCCGGTCAGACGGATTCCGAGAGCGAAGAAGTCTACGTGGAGCATTCCTTCGCGGAGATTGCCGATTTCTGCAAATGGCGCTACATCCAGACCCTCAGCGACTATGTGGAGCTGAACGAAGGGCCGGAGATCTGGGCGTTCCTTCTGGACGTCTGGCAGACCATGAAGCAGTCCATCGACGAGGGTCTTTCCAAAACCGGCGTACTTCCCGGCGGCCTGAACGTCCAGCGCAAGGCAAAATACCTGTACGAGCAGCACCCCGGTGACGAAAATCCGGCCATGAAGGAATTTCAGATGATCGCCGCTTACGCCTACGCCGTCGCCGAGCAGAACGCGGACAACGGCACCATCGTCACCGCCCCCACCTGCGGCGCCTGCGGCGTACTACCCGCCGTCCTCAAATACGCTCAGGTGACGAAAGGCTTTACCGACGAGCAAGTTTGCCGGGGGCTTGCCACCGCCGGCATCATCGGCAACCTGACCAAGACCAACGCCTCCATCTCCGGCGCGGAATGCGGCTGTCAGGCGGAGATCGGCACCGCCTGCTCCATGGCCGCGGCGGCGCTGGCGGAGTTGTACCACCAGAATCTGGATCAGGTGGAGTACGCCGCAGAGGTCGCCATGGAGCACCATCTGGGTCTGACCTGCGACCCCATCTGCGGCCTTGTGCAGATTCCCTGCATCGAACGCAACGCCGTCGCCGCAGTCCGCGCCATGAACGCCTGCAATTTGAGCTATTTTCTCACCGGCTCCCGGAACATCAGCTACGACATGGTGTGCCGCGCCATGCGGGAGACCGGCGTCAATCTGGATCACCGCTTCCGGGAAACCAGCGAGGGCGGCCTTGCCAAGCTATACAACCGGCGAAGGAAGCAATAATATAGTGCAAAAACCCGCTGTCATCCACCAAAATCGGATGACAGCGGGTCATTTATTTTTCGCTTTTCCTGCCGCAGCCGCCGCACCGGGAGCAGTCCCCGCAGCAGCCGTCTTTTTTCTTTCTGCGCAGCAGTAAGTACGCACAGTACCCGCCGATCAGGGCAAGCAGCAGATAATCCAGCCAGCTCATGTCAGCAGCAGCCCCACATGGTAGACCATGAATGCCGCCAGCCAGGCAACCAGACACTGTGCAAACACGATCCCCACCGTCTTCCAGCCGGATTTCAGCTCCGTCTTAATGGTGGAAACCGCCGCCACACAGGGGGTGTACAGCAGGCAGAAGGCAAGGAAGCTCGCCGCCGACGCCGTTGTAAACAGGGAGTGCAGCGCAATGCCAAGCTGTTCCGTGCTGACGCCCAGAATCACGCCGAAAGTGCTGACCACCGCTTCCTTCGCGGTGAAGCCGGACACCAGCGCCGTCACCATCCGCCAATCGCCGAAGCCCAGCGGCGCAAAGATGGGCGATACCAGCCGCCCAAGCGCGGCGAGAATGCTGTCGGCGCTGTTTTCCACCACGTTCAGCCGGGTATCAAAGGTCTGCATGAACCAGATGATAACCGTCGCCATGAAAATCACCGTAAATGCCCGGGTCAGGAAATCCTTCGCCTTCTCCCACATCAGCAGAACCACGGATTTTGCCGAGGGGAAGCGGTAATTGGGCAGCTCCATCACAAAGGGAACGGGATTGCCCTTGAAAGCGGTATTTTTCAGAACCAGCGCCACCAGAATGCCCACCAGAATGCCGCCGAAATACAGTGCCAGCATCACGAGCAGCTCATGTCCCGGGAAAAACGCGGCGGCGAACAGGGTGTAAATGGGGATTTTCGCCGAGCAGCTCATGAAGGGGGTCAGCAGAATGGTCATTTTCCGATCCCGGTTGGAGGAAAGGGTTCTCGTCGCCATGATGGCGGGGACGGAGCAGCCGAAGCCCACCAGCATGGGCACGAAGCTCCTTCCGGAAAGGCCGATTTTTCGCAGCAGCTTGTCCATGACAAAGGCCACCCGGGCCATATAGCCGCTGTCCTCCAGAATGGACAGGAAGAAAAACAGCGTCACGATCAGCGGCAGAAAGCTCACCACGCTGCCCACACCGGCGAAAATGCCGTCAATGACCAGACTATGTACCACAGGGTTGATGCCGTAGGCCGTCAGTGCCCGGTCGGCCAGAAGGGTCAGACCGTCAATGGCATAGGACATGACGTTGGACAGGAACGCACCCACCACGTTGAAGGTCAGGAAGAACACCAGTCCCATAATTGCGATAAACAGCGGGATGGCAAAGATCCGGTGGGTCAGCACCTTGTCGATCTGCATACTGCGCCGGTGCTCCCTGCTCTCCTTCGCCTTCACCACGCACTCGCCGCAGACCTTTTCGATGAAATTATAGCGCATGTCCGCCAGCGCGGCATTTCTGTCCAGGCCGGTCTCATGCTCCATCTCGATGACGGTGTGCTCGATCAGTTCTTTTTCGTTCTGACTCAGCTCCAGCGCATCGAAAAAGTCCTGCTCGCCCTCGATGAGCTTCATGGCGCAGAAGCGGCGGGCGATGTTGATGCGCTGGGCATGATCCTCGATGATGTGGCACACCGCATGGATGCACCGATGCACCGGCCCCTCGGGGCAGAAATCCTGCACCTTGGGCGTCACCCGGCGGGAGGCGGTGTCGAGAAGCGTATCCACCAGCTCGGTGATGCCCTGATTTTTCGCCGCGGAAATGGGAACCACCGGAACACCGAGGGCTTCCGACATCTTCTGCACGTCCACGCTGCCGCCGTTGCCCACCAGCTCGTCCATCATGTTCAGGGCAATCACCGTAGGCACCTGAAGCGTCAGGAGCTGAAGCGTCAGATAGAGGTTCCGCTCTATGTTGGTGGCGTCCACGATGTTGATAATGGCGTCGGGCTTGGACTTTAGGATAAAATCCCGGGTAACGATCTCCTCCTGCGTATAGGGGCGGATGGAGTAAATGCCGGGCAGGTCCACCACCTGATGGTCAGTTCCCTTGATTACGCCCGCCTTCTGATCCACCGTAACACCGGGGAAATTGCCCACATGCTGATTGGAGCCGGTAAGATCGTTAAACAGGGTGGTTTTGCCGCAGTTCTGGTTTCCCGCCAGTGCGAAAATCATACCGTCCCCTCCTTCAGCGCGATTTTCCGGGCATCCTCCCGGCGGATGGTCAGCTCATAGCCCCGCACCTGGATCTGGATCGGGTCGCCCATAGGCGCGATTTTCTGCAGCGTTACTTTTGTTCCGGGAATCAGCCCCATATCCAGAAACCGCAGGCGCAGCGGCCCCTCGCCGCCCACCTGAGAAATCACGCCGGACTGGCCGATCGTCAAGTCATCAATGGTCATCTTTCTATACCCCCAGGCAATCAATTTGCACAGCTTTTTCTGTCCGCTCTATCATATACTATTTTCCTGCAATTTGCAATATTCCCGGCGCCATCTTCCGGTAAAAAATACCCGCCCAAAATGGCAGCGAAAGAACGCCCGCATGCCTGACACAGCCAGGTATGCGGGAATTTATTGTTCAGTTACAGTCCTGCTCAGTTTTCCGCAAGCCCCGCATCCTGCAAATGCAGCAGAACCCCCTGTTTGACCAGTTCGTTTTGCAGGCGGGACACATCCAGCGCCGTGACGTCATCCGTCATGGCCATTGCCAGACCCGCAGCCTGCCCCGTGACCGCGCAGGCCGGAATCACGCGGGTGATATCCCACATCGCGTCGGTCACGCTGATGATCCTGCCCGCCGCCATGCAGTTGACAAGGTCTTCCGTATACAGTGTGCGCAGCGGAATTTCATAAGCAGGGCCGCACTTGCGCCAGTCTCCGGCCATGCCGATGCTGTCTACAAAGGACTTGTGCGCCTCCGTATCGTCCATCTCGTATGCGCCCCGGATGCAGCGGGTCATTCTCAGCTGCGGGATCGACGCCAATGTCGCCAGACTGTGCTGCTCCGTCAGAGGGCCGCTTTTCAAAAACGCGGCAAGGCTCTGCCCATGGCAGGATATCTGACGGCGGGATATCTCATCCGCATCCACGCCGGAGATACGCCCTCCGACCACCGGGTCCGGAACTGCGGGATTTTCCTCGTCCGTAGGGACATCCGCCGTGCCGACCATATGGAGCACATTTCCTTCCGCGCCCGTTTCATAAAACCACGCGGCCGGCATATTGCCCGTTTCATGCAGACGGACCGGCGCTGCGGCCTGATGGAACAGGTCTGCGTCGCCGGTGGCATCCACGGCACTGCGCACGGGGATCGCGAAACGGCCGTCCTTATTCTCCACGATGATATGGGTCAACCGGCTGCCGCTGCGCAGAACCTGACAGACCGTCGTGCCATAAAGGATCTTCACATTTTCCTCGGCAAGCAGCTGCTCTGCCAGAATGGCAAACACCTGCGCGTTGTAGCGCACCTTATAGCGCTGCCGGCCATGCTCTGTACTCCCGGACAGCCATGTATCGGGGTAATCCCGCTCCCAGCCTTCCCGGATGGAAAGCTTCAGCAGCTCCTCGGCAAGGCCGAAGCTCAGCTGGTGGCCTTTTCCGTCACACAGGGGCAGATAGATCGTCACAAGCCCCAGCGTGGCAAGGCCGCCCAGAGCAAACATTCTTTCCAGCAGCAGTACCCGTTTTCCGGCTCTTGCCGCCGCCAGCGCCGCCGCAATCCCCGCAATGCCGCCGCCCGCCACAATGACGTCATAGTCCGCGTAACGCACCGGCAGCGTGCGCTCCGGCTCCTGAATGTATTCCGCGTTCATATTTTTCCTCCTCAGGCCAACCTCACAGGTTATTTTCTTTTGTAAAATAGTGCCGGAACAGGCTTTCAAGCTCTTTCCGGTTCTGGGTCTGCGCATAGGTAAAAATCTTCTTCAGCCTGTAGTTCAGCGCACTTCGGCTCAGGAACAGCCTGTCCTCGATCGAATCATAGCTCTCCCCGTTCAGAATGCCCTGAATGATTTTCAGATTCAGCGCGTCGCATTGTGTCAGGCAGTTTTCTACATGCATCACATTTGCGATCACAGGCTCGGAATAAAAGGGGCCGCCCTGATGCGCCGCATCCAGCAGAATGGCGTTTTCCGTATCCATTTCGTGCATCTCATAGGCCGTGGATTCCCGCACGATCAGGCTGCTGGGCGTCGTAATATGAATCTGATGGTCTTCCATCTTGTGATTCTCCAGAAACTCCCATGCGTAGTAGGAACACTCCCCCACATCCACGAAATTGATAGACATGGACGTGATGCTGGGCTTGCAGTATCTGCTCAGCGTCCGGTTGGAAAACGCGGCAACATACAGATCTTCCGGAACCCTCAGCCCGTGCTCCTCACAGTAGCGGATGAAGCAGAGGGCGACATAGTCGTTGGGGCAGATCACGGCGTCAAAATTCTCCCGTTTCTCCCAGAAGGCTTCAAAGCTCTCATTCACGCGCTCACGGTAGAAAAAGATCGCGTCATCCGGATTGGGGCACCCTCTGGTGTACAGATAGCCCTTGAGGATTTCACAGCGCATCAGATCGTTGACACTGCTCTCGCCGCAGGCCACCAGCGCGATCCGTTCCTTTTTGCAGGCAACCAGATACTGGATCAGCATGGCGGTGGCTCCCCTGCGGCTGGGGCTTGTGCTGCTGATCCCCGAGCCGAACCGTTCCGCGTCCAGCCCTGCCAGAATGACCTGCTTCTTTTTCCCCGTCAGCCGCAGAAGATTATCCCGCAGTCTGGGGGACTCATATCCGATCACGATCACCGTTCTGTCCGAGGAAGCGTCTTCTATCAGCTTTGCGCAATCGGTATAGACTTTGGTGGTCATCTGTTTTTTCGCTGCCGCTGCGGAAATGCCGTTGCACATGTCCTTGTATATGGAAGAGTTCAGGCACTCCTCGTCCCAGAGAACCGGAACTTCGTTATTCATCATTTCAGCTTTCCCCCAATCACTCGGATTTTCTGGCATTATACCACAGCGGCCATCAGGTAGGCAACCGGAAGATTCCTGTTTCGCGCATTTCGATATTCGCTGCAGCCCCCTTTTCCCCATACGACAGTGCCAGCACAGCCATACAGCTGTGCTGGACACCTGTTTTTTACTGAGAAAACTTCACAAAATAAATCACAAAACAGGCAGCACCGTCAGGCGATGCCTTCCTGATTAAAATGAAAATTTTAATCAGGAAATAGTATCAGAGGGAGATAATGCGGTCTACCACCAGCTGGCGGAATTCCGGACTCAGCGCCGAAAAATACGCCGTGAATCCGGTAACGCGCACGATCAGATTCGGATACGCGGAGGGGTCCTCATTGGCCGCCAGAATCTGGTCCTTGTCCACAATGTTCACATTGACCAGCGTGCCGCCCATATCGAAATGTCCCTTCAATACGGCGGCCACATTCTCAATGGCATTCTCGCGGTCAATGATGGTGTCATTGAGTTCCAGCTGGAACGGCGCGGTATTGCCGTATCCGGGCTGGACAGCGGCGATCGCCTTGGCCGCTGCGGTAAACGCGCCGTCCTTCCGGAACCCATTGTTCGGATTTGCACCGTGGTTGATCGGTTCTCCGGCTCTGCGTCCATTGGGCGTCGCGCCGACCTGCTTCCCGAAGGGAACCGTATTCGCCCATGAGAACAGGCCGGGGATCGTCAGGTGTCCTTCCGGTGTGCGCTCCTGAGAGATACGCTCCGTAAAGAACCGGGATATCCGCAAAGCCCAGCCGTCCGCTTCTGTTCCGCCGTAGCCATACATGGGCGTATTTTTCAGGATGCGGCGAACCGCGTCAGCTTCAGGGCCTTCAAAATTGACGGCGATCGCATTGCGCACCTGATCCCAGCTCAGGTCCTTTTTCTCGCAGCAATGCAGCTCCAAGGCCGCGAAGGAATCCGCCACCGTTGCGATGCCCGCGCCGTCTATCGCAATGTTATAATACTGCAAGCCTCCATGGGACGCGTCGCGGCCCTTTTCAATGGGGCCATGGGAAACCAAGTTCAGCAGCAGCTCCGGCGCGTTGCGGTACTGATTTTTCAGGTGGAAGTCAATGCCCGCTTTGATGCAGGCGATCGCCTCCAGCAGGTCTTTGCGGAACACGTCATAGAACTCTGCCAGATCGTCTCCCTGATACTCCTGAAACGCCACCTCAAAGACCTTTGCCATGTTGATCTTGACCAGATCGTTCATGGTATATTCCAGCCCCGGCAGGGACATCCAGTTGCACCCCAGCGCGATCCGCCTTCTGGCAAGCTCGGCAGAGTATCCGTTTTTCATAAAACCGGAAACCAACGCCTTGTCGCCGGAGAAACGGGGATAGGCAAGCCGATCCTCAAACAAAATCTCCAGTCCGCGGCGGAACAGCCCCTCATCCATATTGTCGAATACGCGTATGGTGATATTGGCAGTGGATTTCAGCTGGTGCGCCGCCTCCAGTATCAGGTAGGACAGGTGGTTCGTGTTGTCGCTTCCGTCCGCGGCGGGGCCGCCGATCTGATAGTAATGGGGGTCGCACAGCAGGAAGCAGGCGAGGATAAAGGTGGCCTCGTCGTCCGTCATGCCCTCCGCGACGCTCTTTTCATAGTACGGAAGCAAAGTGCAGTCCAGCTGGCAGCCGGCACCGGCCCGGCAGTAGGTCCGCTCTGCCATATTGTACCAGCTGATCCACTGACATGCCTCTCTCAGATTCCGGGCGGGGCCTTTCAGGATCTGGCGGTTGGCTTCCAGCATTTCCCGAAGGTTTTTCTTCACCGCCGGGTCGGATTCCTCCCGCTCCATCTGCGCGATGGTTTCGATGGTGCGCTCGACCCAGTTGATAATGCCCAGCAGAACATCTTTTTCCGCGGCATACAGCTCCTGCGCCTCTTCATCCGTATTCTCCCGGCTGTACCGCTCCACCTTGTCGAGAAGTCCATACCAGCCAAGGTCCAGGCCGATCTGATAGTCTCCCCCAAAATGGTGCATCTTTCCGATACCGGGAACCAGCGCATACTTGTTCTGAACCGGCTTGAGCCAGCTGTAATCAAAAATGGGCGCCATTTCCATGTTATTGGTGGAAGTCACGCTTTCAAAGGGACGCATACGCTGCAAAATGAACATCCATCTGCCCGCGAGGGCGTCATTGGCGTCCACATACACAGGGTGCGCCTCCATCAACCGGCGGAAGTTCCTGCCCCACAGCTCCGCGCCGTAGAACGTCCCGTGCTCCTTATCGTTGCACTCCGGGTGGAACACAAAGTCCTCCGGGGGCGGTACACAGCCGTAGTCGTCCTCGTCCATGTATCCGTTTCTTCGGATTTTTTCTTTTGTCTGTTCCTCTTTGCGGCTGCGCAAAGCATTCAGACGTTCTTCAAATGTATATCCCATAGCTCAGTCCTCTATGTTGTGATATTGTGTTCCGTTCAGCCACACCGGAATTCCCGCGGACGCCGCTGTCCGCGCCAGCTCACGCATCCGGGCGGCGGGCAGCGCCGTGATCTCCGGGACGGGATAGCCCAGCCGCTTCCGTTTGTCGTTTCCCATCGGATTGTAGGAAAGCAGCTCATAATAGGAAAGATTGGAGAGGCTTTTCAGGAATTCCGCCGTCTGCGCGATGTTATCCTCCGAATCGTTGAATCCGGGAATTACCGGCGTGCGGATAATCAGCGGCACATTCCGGCTGTCGAGCCAGCGGATATTGCGCAGTGTCTTTTCGTTGCTGCACCCCGTTCCGCGAATGTGCGCCGGGGCATCCATGCTCTTGATATCCGCCATCACAAGATCCAGCTGCGGGATTAGCTGTTCCAGCACGGCGGTATCCACACACAGATTGGACTCGATGGCGGTGTGGATTCCTTCCGCATGGCACCGCTGCAGAAGCGCCTGCGCAAACGCCTTCTGCATCAGGACTTCGCCGCCGGACAATGTTACGCCGCCGCCGCTTTTTCCATAGAAAACGACGTCCTCCCGAATCTGCGCCATGCAGTCCTCCACGGAAAGCCATTTCCCGATCGGCCGAAGGGCCGCGACCGGGCAGGCTTCCGTGCAGGCCATGCAGTGAATGCACTTCTCCGAATGAAAAACACGGCCTGTTTCCGTAAACACATGACACTTTTCGGGGCAGACCTGAACACATCTTCCGCAGTGAATGCATTCCTGCTCATACCTGTCCACCTCCGGAAACACCTTCAGGCTTTCCGGATTGTGGCACCAGTAGCAATGCAGATTGCACCCCTTGAAGAAAACCACGGTGCGTATCCCCGGGCCATCGGCGGTGGAGTAGCGTTCAATATCAAAAATCAGGCCGCGTTCCATGGACGATCACCCAATCTGCCAGTGCAGATTGTTGACAAGCTCGATCTTTCCGCTGTCGGAGGAGCGAATACCGGCGTCCAGAATCGCCATGGCGTCCAGATTGAATTCCGGCTGGGCGGTGTAATGGATCGGCTCATCCGTATCCATGTGATGGACATAGGCACAGGCGACGTCCTTGAGTTCCTCAGGCAGCGGATCGTTCTCGATATCCTCTACGGTTCCGTCGGTGTGGTAGAACTGCACCTTGCCGGTCTTATAGTCGCAGACCAGAGCGCCCTTGGTGCCGTAGACGATCGGAGACTTGAAGGTATGATTATAGGTCGTCCATGTGCCTTCCAGAACGGCGTAGCAGTCGGGATAGCGCACGATCATCGCTGCGTTGTCCTCGGCGTCCGCAAGGGCGTGGATGGAATTGACCCGCATACCCATTGCGGCAACGGCCGGCTTGCCTGCCATCCAATAGCTGACGACCGAGCCATAGCAGCAGTAATCCGCCATAGCGCCGCCGCCGCAGTCATGCTGGTGCCACCATGTGCTGCACTTCTCCGCCTCGGTCATCGGCTCCGAAGTCTCCGCGATCTTGTGCTTCGCGCCGGGGCCAAGAGGGCCGGTGTGACCCATACGGGTCTTGATCTCGATGACCTTGCCGATAGCGCCGTCATCCACCATGCGCTTGACCGTCTGCAGGCCGGGGTTCCAGGTGATTGGCCAGTTGACCATGTAGAACGTGCCGTATTTCTTCACAATGCGGTACATCTTCATGGCATCCGACATTGTCGTCGCCATGGGCTTTTCAATGCTCACGCCGATGCCGCGCTTGGCGCATTCCTCGGTAATCTGAACATGGTAGCAGTTTTCGGAGTTCACAACGCACAGGTCAGGCTTCACCTCATCCAGCATCTGCTTCCAGTCGTCAAATTTGGGGATGTTGTAGTTCTTGCAGCAGTAGTCGATATTCCATTCCCGGGTATAGATGGCGCCGGGCTTCATCTCCGGCATGTGGGGCGGCACGTCCGCCGCGCCGCACAGATCGATACGGGGATGCTCGTAAAAATGCTTGGCAACATCGTTGATATGGACATGGGCAAAGCCCACGATCACAACTTTATACTTATCCTTCATAATCATAGCCCTCCAGTTCTTCAGCTCTGACTTCTCTGCCTTCCGCGGCGCTGCGGTAGAAGCACTCGATCGACGCGACCACGTTCAGGGTCTCGCGAGGCTTCACAATGCGCTCTTCTTCTCCCTTGAGAACGCGCAGGACATGCTCATACATATACCAGTGTCCGTCAAAGGCCTTCACATCGTTGTAGGCACGGTTGTCAAAATACTTGAGATCCGTCTCCGCCTGATAGTGGCCGACGTTCTTATAAAGCTTCATATTCTCCGCGTCAATGCCGCCCTCGGGGCCGCAGATGACGAAGGAGCGGGAGGTGGGATAGTTCAGCGCCCACGTGAACTTGAAGTTGACGAGGAAGTTCCCTTCCAGCCGGATGGCGCCCATGGCCGCCTCTTCCACGCTCATCTCCTTGGGATCGTAGGGGCGGGGCGTAAAGACCGTACCCGCGTGAGCGCCGGATTCCTTGATGTTGATCATGATGTCCTTGCCCTGATGGCTCAGGCAGTCAAAGCTCATGCCGGACACAGACAGGACACGGGGATTGCCGCACATCCACAGCAGGCTGTCCACGAAGTGAACGCCCAGGTCGCAGTAGGGGCCGCCGCCGTTCTGTTCCTTCATGTGGAACATGCCCCAGCTGGGGATTCCGTAACGGCGGCAGAAGCTGATGTCCGCGTAATAGGGCTTGCCGATCTGGGCCTGCTCCATGGCATCCTTGCAGAACACCATGTCGTTCGTCCAGCGGCGGGACTGGCAGGGGAACAGAACCTTTCCGCAGGCGTCCGCCACGGCGAACATCTCCTTCGCGTCGCGGTAGGTCAGCGCCAGCGGCTTCTCGCACATGACGTTCGCGCCGGCCTTCAGTGCCGCGATAGACCATGTCTTATGCGCCAGATTCGGGGTGCAGACGGCTACGATATCCAGCTTGTCCTTGTGCTTATCCAGCATCTCCTGCGGGTCGGTGTACCACTCGGGGATATTCCAGCGCTCAGCCGTTTCCTTCGCCGCTTCCTCCCGGATATCGGCGCAGGCAACGATCTCGGCCAGCCCCTTCTTTCTGAGGTTATTGATGGCCGGAAGGTGTGCGCAGTTGCAGATCATTCCGGTGCCGATCAGTGCAATACGGAATTTCTCGCTCATAGTTCATTCCTCACTTATCATATCAAAAGTTTTAAGGGGATCACCTTGCCTCCCTTATAAGCCCATTATATTCTCCCGGTGCGTTTCTTCAATGCGAAGAAAATCCGCGATAAAACCGTAAAATAGTATTGAATTTTCTAATGAATTATGCTATAATATATGCCCTTTTCTGTTGAAAACAAAGAAACGGCCAGCGCCCCTTGCCTCTCCCTTTGGGAGAGGTGTCTGAGCGAAGCGAAGACGGAGAGGGTACACAAGGCGGCAAGGCCCTCTCATACTGAACTCCAATTAAAATCTTTAAAAAAGATTTTAAGGCAGCACCGCACAATTCGGCAAGAAGTCTCAGGCAGGATTTTTGTTCCAATTCAAAGTTCCGAAAATGGAGGAATACTGTATGTATTTCCCATTTTCGGAACTGCGGAAGTGGAGCAAAAAGACGGCTGAGACTCGCAGACGCAATTGTGCGGTGTTGCCTTAATTTTTTTGAGGCCGCGATTTCTTCATCGCTGGCCTTTCTGGGGTGCTTGCTTCGGGGCATTACCTTTCGCCATCCATGCCGATGCAGAACAAAGTAGATTTGACCATTGCTGACCGGATGGTCTACTGCTGCCTGGTATGCCTTTGCGATCTCACTGACCTCGACCAATTCACCTTTTTCTGCTCGTTCCTTAAAAGGCGCAATAATGGTTGCTTCTTCCTCTACGCTCATATTGCGGTGGTTTCCACCGTAGTGATTGCCGGAAATTGCATCCAGTCCATGATCTCTATATTTTGCGACAAGCTGTGTAACATAGGCAGCATGAAATCCGGTTGCTACAGAAACTTCCTTGGAGATTGCTCCTTTTGCCCGCATCTCAAGTGCTTCCAACCGGCATTCTGCTCGCTTATCTTTGTTTTCTTTGCGAGCCTGCTCAATTCCTTCGATTTCTTTTTCACTGAATTTATATCTGGAAGCCATATTCATCACCCAGATATAGTATATCACATCGTTGCGAATAGTTAAATTGGCTTATTAAGAATTAATATTATCATGTGTTTTACTTGAATTAGTCCGGTTTATTGGACACATCGCATTGTATAATCCTCTCAGGAGCCCAGAAAAATTATGGATGGAGGAAAAGCTATGCGTTTTACGATCAGTGGTTTTGGTGGAGCGTCCAAAGAGGGACAGGAAACTCCGGCAGCGCGGGAGGCAGAACCGGTCAGCGCCGCGCCCCGGAAGTCTGTGGTGCAGGTTTGTTTTCCGGAGACCGGAAGGTCGCTCGCCTATTACAACGACCGGTTCGACCTGAAGGCCGGCGACCGGGTCTATGTGAGCGGCAAGCTGGAAGGGGTTCTCGGCATCGTGACCAGCGTGAATTACAATTTCAGGATTCGGCTGTCCGAATATCAGAAGGTCATTTTCCAGGTAAATACCCGGGTGCACGGCAGATTTTACATATCCGCTTCCCATTTTATCACCTTCGACCCCGCTGCTCTCCCCGCCGCCCAAGTAACAAGCTGGTTCCGGGCACCCGTCGGCGAAGGCGAGGAATTTGCCAGCGGAAACGACGATTTCTCCTTCTCTCTGGAGCATTTGGAGGAAATGAAAGTCACCAATGCCATTGCGGAGCGGGGACACGATTACTTCATGGAGAACCGCGTCCGTTATCTCTGTCTGGATGGGACAAAGGGGTATGCAGTCGTGGAAGGGACAAAAGCATACGCCGTTGAATTCCGCTATCACGACGGGGAAATCCAGAATTTACTGTGCGACTGCTTTTGCAGCTATCCCTGCAAGCATGAATTTGCCGCAATGCTTCAGCTTAAGGAGACGCTGGGACACATTGCCAAGCACTATGCGCATGAGTACGAGCAGACCGGCTATTTTGCGGCTATCGCAAAGGAGACATTTTTCGCATTTGCCATCAGTAACTGTCAGGAGGGCGGTTTTTCTCTGTGACGGGGAGAGACTGGCGGCTCCCGCCGGTCATTGCCTGCGCCGTTTCTCCCTGAAATTCCATTTCATTGCCCCTGCGGCTTGATCTCGACCGTCCTCCCACCCAGATTTTCATAGACGCGGTGGGAAACGGACAAAACTGTCCGCCCCTCAGAGGCGCGGCGCAGAGCTTCCAGAACGCGCTCCTCCGTCTCGGCGTCCAGATTTGCTGTGATCTCGTCCAGCAGAAGCACCGCCGGGTCCGCCGCCGCGGCGCGGGCGATGGACAGAAGCTGCCATTCGCCCTGTGAGAACATGCCCTCGGTGCATACCGTGGCGTAGCCCTCCGGCAATGCCTGAATGGCCGCGTCGATCCCGGCAAGGTGCGCCGCATTCTTCGCCATGGCTTCCGTTATCTGCGGGTCACCAAGGGTGATCTGATCCAGCACCGTCCCCGGCACACGGGAAAAGTGCTGCTCTACACAGCTGATGCAGGTTCGGCGCTCCTGATCCGAAATGGCCGAAACGTCCACGCCGCCAATGGTGATCGTACCGGCTTCCGGACGATAAAGCCCCAGCAGAAGCTTGAACACAGTGCTTTTTCCTGCGCCCGTCCGGCCTACCAGCGTGACCTGCTCGCCCTGCCTTACGGTCATGGAAAAGTCCCGCAGAACGGGCTTTTCCCCGTAGCCGAAGGTCACGTGGGACAGTACCACGTCCCCCCGGGCGGCGGTTTTCCGATGCTCCGGGATGACGCGCTCCGGCTGGCTTAAAAACGCGTCGATACGCTTGACCCCGGCCATGGCCGACTGAATGGTCTGAATCTCCATGCCAAGGCTTTCAATGGGTGCAAAAATGCGGGATATGTAGCTGATAACGGCCACCGACGTGCCTACCGACATGCCGAACAGACGCAGAATTTCGGCATTTCCGGAGGCGGACAGCAGCATGACGATGCCCACCACGACGGCGTTCAGCAGCAGAACCACCGGCGAATAGATGGCGTCGTAAAAATTGGTCCGCTCCATGGCGGCGTAGCTGTCCCCGATGCGCTTATCGTACCGGCGCTCCATGTAATCTTCCAGCCCCAGCGCACGGATGGTGCGGATATTGTGCAGCGTCTCCGGCACCTGACCGGACACGGCGGCGACGGCGCAGCGGTTATCCAGCTGGGCGGCCAGCATCCGCTTCTGCACGTGGCGGGTGAACAGGGCGAACAGGGGCAGAACCAGCAGCAAGATCAGGGCGAGGCCGGTATTTTTCACCGCGATGACCGCCATGATGGACAGAATGCGGCACGCGTCCGCCACCATGCTGATGATGCCGGAGGTAAACAGCGCCTCAACCGTGTCCACATCCCCGGAAAACCGGGCGGCGACCTCGCCGGGATTCTGGTCAACAAGGGTGCCTGCGGGCAGCTGGGTCAGCTTCCGGGACATTTCCGAACGCAGGGCGTGGGTCATTTTCTGGCCGAACAGCACGAGCAGGCTTTCCTGCGCGGAAGAAAGCAGTCCCTCCAGCGCAAGACTGCAAAAGTAGCCCTGTACCGCGAGAAACGTCAGTCCGCTGCCCACGGTCAGGCGATCGACCACCCGTGCCAGCAGCAGCGGCGGGAGCAGGGACGCACCCACCGACGCCGCCACGCAGAGAACCGTCCCCACCGTGAGAAGATGGTGGGTTGCTGCCGCCGTCCGTATGGCGGCAAACACACCGTTTTTATTCATGAGCCTGCCCTCCTGTCTGGCTTTCGTAGAGCTGCCGGTACACCGGGACGGACGCCATCAGCTCCCCGTGGGTGCCGACGGTGGTTTTGCCGTCCTCCATAAAGATCACACTGCGCATCTGCGGGAAGTGATACAGGCGGTGAGAGATCAGGAACACAACCTTATCCTTTGCGTATTCCTGTAAATTTGCGAACACGGTATCCTCGGTATTTCTGTCCAGCGCGGAGAATGGGTCGTCCAGAACCAGAACCGGTCTGGGGTGGGCAAGGGTTCTTGCCAGCGCCAGCCGCTGCGCCTGACCGCCGGAAAGCCGCGTGCCGCTGCTGCCGATGACGGTATCCAGCCCCGCTTCCATGGCAAGCACTTCATGATCCATCGCCGCCGCGACAAGATACGGCTTCGCGTCCTGATTGCTTCCGCAGAGGACGTTATTCTGGATGGTGTCGGCGCTCAGCTCCGGGTCGTGCCCCAAATATCCCACGGTCTCTGCGATTTGACGGGGGGTGAGGGTGGAAAACTCGGTCTTCCCGAATTTCGCCGAGCCGCCGTAGGGCGCTTCGCAGAGGAACACCCGCCCGAAGGTGGACTTGCCGCAGGCCACCGGCCCGGTAACGCCGATGATATCCCCCGGATGGGCCGTCAGGCTCAGCCCGGAGAAAACCGGCTGGTCGCCGTAGGCAAAGGAAAGATTCTCAAGGGTCACGTCCACCGCTGACGGAACGGCGAGAGGCTCCAGCGTCTCCGGGGACTTCATCAACGGCTGAATGCGTTTCCATGAGACCTCCGCCTTCTGCACCGAGTTGAACAGCTTCGCCACCTTGGAGGATTTCACCGTCAGCTTGGTAAAGCAGGAAAGAAACGTAGTGAACGCCGCAATATCCCATGCGCGCCACCCGGAACCGAGGACGTTTTTCGCCCCGAACCACAGAATGAACAGCACCCCCGCCTCCGACACGGCCAGATACAGCGGCGGCAGGGCCGACTGCCATACGTTGCTGCGGACGGCGGTCTTCTCGTAGGTGTCCAGCGTATGCTCGTACTGCCCCTCCCGGGTGCTTTCACAGCCGTAAATGCGGTAGGTCACGGCGTTCTTCGCCCGATCCAGCGTGGCAGTGCTGAGTGCGCCCGCCGCTTTTTTGTAGGCGGCGCCCGCACGCTGGACGTTCCGCTTCATCCACGCCGCGCAGACGTAGGACACCGGCGTAAACAGCAAACTCAGGATCGCCAGACGCCAGTCGTATATCAGAAGCATGACGGCGTAGCCCACCAGCGCCACGCCGGTGTCGAAGACCTCGGTGGTGAATTTCCGCATTCCCTCCACGCAGTCGTCCACGTCGGAGATGGCCTTGGTCATCAGCTCGCCCGCGCCCTCCTGTTCCAGGGATGCCCGGCTTCTGCGCACCAGATTGGCGTACAGGATGCCCTTCATCCGGCGGTTGATGTTGTTGGCGAAGCGGCGGACATAGAACCGCTTGATAAACCGCGCGGCCTGCACCCCCAGCGTGACGAGAATATAGGCAAGCACCAGAACCGCCATTTTCCCGGCAGCGGCATTCCCGCCCAGAATGTCCGCAAGGCACTGCGCCAGCCGCCCTTCAAACCATGGCGTGGCAAGAAGACCGATGTTGTAGATCAGGCCGGAAAGGGTCACAAGTGCCAGCGGCAGCCATTCGACGCGGAAATACGAACCGATCCTGTCCGGGCGGAAGGCTTTTTCACGTTTCATCCCCGTTTTTTCCCCTTTGCCGCCTGAATAAAGTGCGGGAAGCCCGCCCGGCTTTCCGCCTTGGATGCCGCGTAGAGCTTGTTCAGCGCGGCAGCAAAGGCGGCGGCTTCCTCTTTCGTCAGCGTGTCCGCCAGATACTCATAAAAGGCCGCTTCGATCTCCGCTTTGGAGGATTTCAGGTTCTCCGCCTTTTCCGTGGGGTACAGCAGCTGACTGCGCCGGTCGTTGGGGGCGTCCCGGCGGACGAGGTAGCCCTTCGCTTCCAGATTTTTCGTTCTGCGGGCGATGGCGGCTTTGTCCGCGTGCAGCAGCTCCGCCAGCGCCGCCTGGGTGCAGCCGGGATTGTGACGCAGGGCATGGATCAGGTCGATCTCCGCCGTGCCGACGCCGGTTTCCCGCATGGTGCGCAGAACCAGCTTTTCCGCCTCCCGGGCGATTTTGGTGATTTTCCGTTCCGTAATGTCCATAGCAGCCTCCTGACTCGTTGTATATACATCGTTGTATGTACAACTATTATGCCACGCGCATTCCCGGACGTCAACAGCAAAATGCGCCCCGTTTTCCGATCTGTGGGGAAACGGGGCGCTGTTACTCAATCCGCGTCGGCTTCCAGCGTTGCGCTGGACAGCTTGCCAACGACCTCCACGGATTGTATTTTATCGATGTTGATTGCGCTGTTGAACATGTCGAGAAAATCACCGTGTTCAATGACCCGCTTGAACAGGGTGTTGTCTGTCACGCTATCCACAACGACAAAGTCGGTGCCGTCCGTCATGTGGAAGATGAGGGTCTGGATATCGCTGCCCGGCTCCGCGTAACGGGAAGACCGGATGCGAACGCACAGGGAGTTTACATAAACATCCCCCTGACCAAAGGTCCGATGGGGCAGACTGCCGCCGTCCGGGAGGGAAACGCACACCATTTCGTCCATGTGGGCTTGCTCGTAGGCTCTTTCCGACAGTGTGAGGTATGCGAAGGCGGTCATCTCCTCCGTCTGGCCGGCGAAAATCTCGTCTACCAGTTCGTCTCCCCAGAGGGAACGAAGCTGTTCCACCGCTTCCTCCGGCGTCAGTTCTTCTCGTAAATTTTTCTCCAGCGCCTGACGTTCTATCTCTTCCTCGCTGAGCTGGTCTGCGCTGTGGGCAGCATCATATTCATGAGCGGCCAGAAAATAGTAGTCGTCGTATCTTCCGGTATAGCCGCCGCTCCCGTAACCCAGCGCTTCCATTTTCTCGGCAGCTTGCTGAGGGGTAAGCTCCTGCTTCAGCCGCTCACGAATGGTCTCTATTTCAGCGGAACGGTTTTTCTCGTATTCCTCCCATTTGGCTTCCGCCTCAAAGTCCGGGAAGGATACCAGCAGATTCGTTCCATTTTGCATATCCGCCCGGAAATAGTAGGTAAACGCCAGCTGGGTGTCCGTCGTTTTTTCTGGTATCAGATAGGCATAGCCGTACTGATTGATGTTTACGGGAACACTGCCCAGCAAACCGTTCCGGCCTGGGGACAGCTCTATCGGCGCGTCGTGGGTCAGAAGCATGGTGATAAACCCGCACTGAGTGGTGCTGTCGTAGACATAGGCATCGACCGTCAGAGTGTATCCGTCCGTAGAAATACTTTTTCCTACAGGGGAAACCCACTTTTGAAGCTCCTGAGCAACGGTTTCCTCCACGGGAGATTTTTCATACCCCGGAACAGTCCAAGCGGCGTTCGGCCGATCCGGGTCGGAATCTTCGAAGGGGGCGGCGCTGTCAGCCCCTCCGTACAGACCGGCGATCATCTCCGCGGGACTGCCGAAAACAGTCAAGGCATAGGCCACCGCACACCCTACCAAAAGCAGCGCCAGCGCAATGACCGCTGCAACAAGCCAGATTTTTCTCGCGGGCAGTTTCTTTGTGGCGGATTCCTTCCGGGAATCCACCAGCTCTGCCGCCGCCAGCAGCTCCCCGTCCACGCCGGTCAGTCCTCTGAAAAGCTGATAAGCTGTCATTGTAAACCCTCCTTTTTAAGAGTGTCGGCCAACTGTTTTCTTACCTTTTGCAGGATGTACTTCACTTGATTGGAGGACAGCCCCGTCTTCCGGGCAATGTCTTCCTTCGTACCGGCATAGTAGTACCGGAGCAGAAAGACGATGCGGTCTTTTTCCGGGAGCTTCCGCAGAAAGCGGTTCAGCGAGGCGGTCAGCTCCTTGCGAAGCAGCTCCGTCTCCGGGCTTTCGCTTCCAGCGACGCACCCCGCCAGCTCGTCCAGCAGCACCTGCGTCTCCCCCTTCCCCCGCTTTTCGGCGGTATTCTTCCGCCAGCGGTCGATGGCAAGATTCCGGGTGATCTTTCCCAGGAAGGTGGAAAACCGCTGGGGTCTGCGGGGCGGGATCAGCTTCCAGGCGGAGTAATAGGTATCGTTGACGCTTTCCTCAGCGTCCAGGGGGTCGGATAAAATACGTTTGGCAATACTGTAACAATAAAATCCGTATTTCTGGTCAGTCTGAACGATCGCCTGTTCCGACCGGGCGAAATACAAATCGAGAATTTCATTGTCATCCATGTCGCCGCCTCCTTTTTTAGTAGCTTCACCCCTATACACGCAGAAAAACGTGGAATGGAAGATTTTTCTTTCTGACAGCATACTACATCCGGCTGCACATGGCAATCTTTTCTGTGTGGCACTTCCTGGATAAAGCGAAAAACCCGAACTTACTCCCCACTCGGGAATAAGTCCGGATTTTTCTGCCTGGAACAACCAGCCGATTTTGAGGACAGCGTTCGGGAAACTGAGCAGTAGGCGAAGATTCCAATACCCAGTCATAACCGCTGGCCGGTGGTTATGACTGCAATATGGCTTGGTTTACTTCCTGTTCTTCCGTTTATACCATACCACCAGCGCTATGATACCGGCCAGGGATACGCAGAGGATGCCCGCCCACATGCCGATGTTGCTGTCGTCGCCGGTCTTCGCCGGGGCGCCGGTGGCTTGGATTGTCGCCTTCTCCACGTACTCGCAGACTTCACAGGTGCGGGTCTTTTCCCCGTCTTTTCTGGATGTTGCCTTTTCGGTGACGACCCATTTGCCGAAGGTATGGGCTTCTTTGGCGACGGTGATCTCGCCGCAGCAGGACCATTTCTGTTCGTGGGTGGTCTTTGTGGTCGTCCATTTCTTCGCACCGGTGTGGTTCGCGGCATCCTTTTCGCCGTACTTCCCGCCGCAGTCCTTGCAGGTCGCCTGCTCCACGCAGGTCGCGGTGCCGCCGGAGCAGCTGACCGTCTCCTTGTGGGTATCGTCTCTGGTGCAGACATGGGTGTGGGTGCCGTCGCCATTGGACTGCCACTTGCCCCAGTCATGGCCGAGCGCCCTGGTTTCAAAGACCGCTTCCTCGGCGGTGTCCTTGGCGCTCAGGCCGCAGGTGGCGCAGGACCTGTAATAGACTGCCTTTTCTGTGCAGGTCGCGGCGGATTTCAGGTACTGTTCCTCCACGGTTTCCGCCGTGAAGCTGTGTGTGCCAAGCTGGCCGTATTCGTGCCTGCACACAGCGCAGACTGCCTTTGCCTGACAGGTCGCCGTACCACCGGAACAGTTGACGGTCTCCTTATGGCCGCTGTTTCTGGTGCAGATGCGGCTATGGGTATCGTTTCCGTTGGACTGCCATTCGCCCCAGTCGTGGCCGAGAATATTGCCGACCTCAAAGGTTTCCGTTCCCTTTTCGCCGCAGACTGTGCAGGACTTGTAGTAAGTCGCCTTTTCCGTGCAGGTCGCGGCGGATTTCAGGTACTGTTCCTCCGCCACTTCCGCCGTAAAGTCGTGCGCGGCAAGCTGACCATACTCCTGACCGCAAACAGAGCAGACCGCCTTTGCCTGACAGGTCGCCGTGCCGCCGGAACAGCTGACGGTTTCCTTATGGGTTGCGTTGCGCTTGCAGATGCGGCTGTGGATACCATTGCCGTTGGGCTGCCATTCACCCCAGTCGTGGCCGAGAATATTGCCAACCTCGAAGGTTTCCGTTCCTTTTTCGCCGCAGACGGTGCAGGACTTGTAGTAAACTGCCTTCTCCGTGCAGGTTGCGGCGGATTTCAGGTATTTTTCTTCAACCACTTCTGCCGTAAAGTCATGCGCGGCAAACTGGCCGTATGCCTGACCGCAGACAGAGCAGACTGCCTTTGCCTGACAGGTCGCCGTACCGCCGGAGCAGCTGACGGTTTCTTTATGACTGCTGTTTCTGGCGCAGACGCGGCTGTGGGTACCGTTGCCGTTGGGCTGCCATTCACCCCAGTTGTGGCCGAGAATATTGCCAACCTCGAAGGTTTCCGTTCCTTTTTCGCCGCAGACGGTGCAGGACTTGTAGTAAACTGCCTTCTCCGTGCAGGTTGCGGCGGATTTCAGGTATTTTTCTTCAACCACTTCTGCCGTAAAGTCATGCGCGGCAAACTGGCCGTATGCCTGACCGCAGACAGAGCAGACTGCCTTTGCCTGACAGGTCGCCGTACCGCCGGAGCAGCTGACGGTTTCTTTATGACTGCTGTTTCTGGCGCAGACGCGGCTGTGGGTACCGTTGCTGTCGGGCGTCCAGTCGCTCCAGTCGTGGGGAATAAGCCTGACCTTGACCGTGGCCTTTAACTCCGGGACGGGCTGCTGAATAGTCGGAATATCGCCGAGATTGAGCGTGCCGGTAATGGCCTGCTCAGCAGTAGAATTCAGGTCATACGACGTCTTATCCCACATTACGCCAATGCCTGAGTAGAACGACCCGTCCTCTGTCCGGCAGTTCACGAATGAAGGCAGCCAGAGCGCATCAAACTCCGTGCCGACCTCTTTGTTCGTGATATCCGTCGAGGGTTCGATGCTCAGGAGGGTGCGTTTGACCACTTCAATCGGGATAGTACATTCGGCAGGCGCATAAAGAACGGTATTACTCGGCGTGAAGACCGCAGTCACGTTGTTTGTTCCCGCTGCGCTAAACCACTTAGGCGTACCGGCCTTGAAAGAGAATGTGCCGTCGATCTTCTTGCCGCCAACCCGCGCCTCACCGCCAATAAGCGCACCGATCTCGTCAGCTTCCTCCGGGGGCGTTTCCGTTCCGATCTGGAAGGTTTCGCTGACAAAAATCTGATTGTCGCCAAGCCGGAAGTCTCCCTTTGTCCAGCGGAACGTCGGCGCGGTCACAATCACAGGTACAACCGGGTCGTACTTCAGCTTCACCTTGACACTGACGGTGGACGCCCCTTCGGGGGGCGCAATATAATCCTTCCATGTGGACAGCACCAATCTGCCCGTAATGCGCTGCTCATATGGCGTATTCGGGTCATACTGGTTTTTATCCCAGACCACCGTGTCGCTCATGATCGTCGTTTTTTGGGGGTCACCGCGCATCACGTCCATCGAACCCGCTTCCGCCAATCCAAGTTGTTCAAACGCCGTACCAATGGGCTTGTCGGTGATGTCCTCGAAATTGGGATTGATTCTGACGATCGTGAGCGGGAGAACATTCACGGTTACCGTGCAGGCTGCAGTTGTGTAGTTCCTGGAGTTTGTCGGCTTGAAAACGACCGTGCGCGTAAGCTGGCCGTATTTCAGCCCGATGCCGGGGTAGGCGGTGTCTCCGTACAGCAATTCGTCCTCATCAAACTCGAACGTGCCTTCGATCTCCTGACCGTTTGCCATCGCCTTTCCGCCCTTGAGACCGCTTGTCAGCGTCTCGTAACGATCCAGCGCATAGAAGGTTCCTTCAACCGTAGGCGGTGTGACAATGGTAGTCTGGAAGACCCGAGTATCCATAAGAGATACCTCAATGGTCGCTTTTACATCGGTTTCCGTAACGATTTTATCATGAAAATAGCTGCTGGCAACATCCAGCGTTCCGTAGATAGTCTGGGGTTCCAGAGAATTGGGATCATAGGCAGATGTGTCCCAAATGACCGGAATAGGGGCGAACATTGCGCCGGAGTCGGTTTTTACCGTGACGCCCTCCGTAGGGATTCCCAGCTCCGCAAGGGGCGTGCCCAGCGGTTTGTCCGTGATGGCAAATTTCGTAAGAACCTCCGTGATCGTATACCGAATGCCGGTCACAATCACTTCACATTCCGCTGTTGTATATGCTTCCGTGTCATCGGGAGTGAAGATAACATGCAGGCGGTTTTCCCCCACAAAACTTACGCTCCCGCCATACTCTCCCTCGAATGCAAACTTACCGGGGACGACGGTATCCGTTCCCTTAACCTGCGCCACTCCGCCCTCGAGCGCTTCATCCAGAAACTGGGTGCCGACATACGTTTCGGCGGGCAGGGTTGGCAGGGTCGTGATGACGGTTTCCGAAGGCCCGCGCTTCGGGCAGCAGTCGTGTCCGTCCGCGTTGTGGGTGCAGCCGCTTACGGTGCAGTAGCCATCGGCGTCCTTTCCGTGGAGGCATTCCTCGCCGCCGTCGCAGAAGCCGTCGCCGTTACCGTCGCCGTGCGTCCTCCAGTAGGCGTAGAGGGTCATTTTCATCCCACCGTCGATGGTGACAGTATCGCCGGGCTGGTATTGCGGGCTGTCGGCTCCGGCAGTGAGCGCCCAGCCGCCGAAGTGGGCATTGTCCCGTGTCGGGATGGTATCGGGAATCACGAAGGTGTTTGTCTCGCCGGTCATGGCAGCCGGAGCGCCGGTGCCGCCGTTGGCGTCGAAGGTGAGGGTATACTCTGTCTCGCCCGCCTCCACGGTGAGTGTGACGGTTGCGCGAACGGAATAGATTTCGCCGTTGTTGTCAGAATTCACCGTGCAGACCAGAGGATATACGCCAGGTGTAATGTTCGTCAGAGTAAGCGTCGATCTCCAGCCCCCATTGGATGTCTGCACATCGACATTTTCCGCGGGTATGGTTCCGCAGTCCCAGGATGTGATGACAGCACCAGCGGCGGTAGCACCGCTGATCTGGTACACATCCGATCGGAACGTCACCGTTTCTCCCGCTTTTACCGTATGGGCATACCTGACGTCATACTCTTCACCGGTGCCTTTGCCCGCGCCGGTGATCTCGATGTACGAAATCGGAGCGCCAATGACACGGACATTCTGAATGCTGTCGGCCTTGCAAGCTTCATCTTTGGAACGCAGGAACACGCCGTCCTCTGTTTTATACACAATGCAACTGCCGAGAAGCGCCCCGACGTCGCCCATGTTATTCCGGATCGCGTCATATCTGCCGCCGCCTTTGCCGAGGATCGTGACGGCATTGTTCGTAAGAGAGCCAACCGTTCCGTAATTCGATATGGTAACGCTTCCGCCGTTTATGTTGATGCCACTCACGCGGACATTTGTTCTGGCGTCGCCGATCAGGACGGTACGTTTCCCGTCTACATTGATATCGATCGTACCGTCATAGTCTCTCAGCACCATTAGAAACGTCGCGCCTTCCCGCGCTAGCGCGGCCATTGCATCGTTGTACGAGCCAAAGTACGCAGTCTCCCTGCCGCTCTGTACCAGGAAAGTGGCTACGTAGCCGCATACGTCACACACGCCATAGTCAAAGCTGTGTGCTTCCATGGGGAGCGTCGTGTTGCAGCAATTGTATTTTGCCGTATGATGTACGTCGTCAGCGATATATTGCGGCGCCTGGGCATGGTTATCCTTATCCTTGGGGAGCATTATGTTCGAGATCCCCGTTGTGCCGGTGTTATCGGTAAAATACTTGTAGCACTGGCCGCAATGCCAGTATTCCACATGACCGATATCGGTACAGGTGCCAGGCAGTTCCGCGTGATAGGCACTTGCAGGGAAATAGTGTCCCTTCGCGGGAATCGCGATGGGCGCGGCAAGCTCCTTTGTGCAGTCCTCATCCGAGAATATCTTCCGGCACTTGTTGCTGTCCGCATCGCTGCCGCACATCCAGTAGGATTCATAGCCCGCCTCGGTGCAGGTGGCTTCCTTTTTCGGAAAGTATTCCTTGTAGGCGATGCTCTTGTTGGAGGTCAGGGTCAGCACGATTAGATCATTGTTATTGCTGCTGCATGCCTTCCTGTAATTGGCAGTGGCGGAGACCGGCGTGTGGCAGGAATCCGAGTCGGTAAAGGTTCTTGTCTTGTTATACCGGTTCATCTCCTTCCCGCGCGGGCAGCCCGGCGTATCACATTGGAAGGAAATATCAAAATTCACCTTGATTTTCCGGTTTGCATCCCAGTCCGACAGGTCAACGCTGTTCAGGCATATATCCGTTATGGAGCCGGTATGCCCCGCCTCGCCGCACTGGTACTCGCTTGCGGACAGCGTGAATGTGGCATAGGACAGCGAATCATACAATTCGTCCGACATGGTTTCGCCGCTTTGCACGCTGATGAGATTTTCCGCGTCCAACGCGAGCGTATCCGGCGCATCTTCGGGAAGAGTCTCTTCGCCGCCCTCAATGCTTTCGGCATCATTTTCGCTCTCCGGCTGAGTCTCGTCCTTTTCAGTCTCGGGAACGACGGGCGCAGTGGTGGCTTCGCTTTCCCCGACATTCACCGGTTCGGCGGTGGGAGTGGTGGTCTCCGCCGGATTCTCCGCGCCCTCGACGTACTTGGCGCAGTCATGCAGGTGCGCACCTTCCGCGCCGCACACTGGGCAGTCTTCGTTCATGTCTTCCGACCTGCAGGCCGTTTCGCAGATGCATGTGGGGGCTGCTTCCCCGCCGTCCTCGGCAAAGGCCGGGATGGGCAGCGTGGAGAGCACCATGACAAACACGAGCAGGATGCTGAGCAGTCGTTTCTTCATAGCTGTTCCGTTCCTTTCAGTTCTGTGCGTTTCCCGTACTCCGCGGGAACGAGTGGTCAGCGCCATTCCGGGATGGTATATGCACCACCAGTATAACATACAGCTGGGATAAGCGCAACTGTTTTTCTCGTCGAATCGGAAAAATTTTTCCAGAAACGAGGTCCAAAAAACGCCGACATCGACTTTTTCCGGCGCATATGCTGTGAAAAAAAGCAGTCTCACGTAGACAAACAGCCCCATCCATTCCGCGGGAAGCGGAATGGATGGGGGATGCTGAGACTATGTCTTAAGCCCCGGTGAATGCGGTTTGGGGAATCGCTATTGCAGCTGCACACTTTCCGCAATCGGCAGAAGCGCCTCTGCGGTGAAACTGCTGCTGGACAACCGGAACGAGATTCCTTTCTCAGGGGTACCGATCAGCCATACTACTGCGGCGCTTTCGCCATTCTGTAATGCCGCTCCCGTGCAGCCTTGGACGGTTACCGGGTTTCCTCCGGTGCCGATAAGCATTTGAAGCACATCTTCCATATCGGTGCAGTCCGTAACATAGCTTTCATATTCCAGATAAATGTCCCGATTGGTCTTCGGGTCGAAGTACCAGCGGCGGACGTAGGAATACCAGTCGTCGGCGTTTTCCAGCGGCGCACCTGTCAGCCCATCCTCCACCATGCCGTCAGGCAGTGCGGTGATCTGATAATTCCCCAGCTGTTCCAGCGCTTTCCGGATATCGTCCCAGCGGGTCGGCTTCAGTTCCGGGCCGATGCCCACGCTTTCGGCGACCGCGATCAGATCGACGTCCCCGCTGGCGCGCAGGGAGAATCCAAAGCCCCTGGCCGCGTCCGTCCAGACCAGCTCGCCGGGACTTTTGTAGCCCACATTTCCATTGATTTTGACCTGCTCCGGCTGACCCATGCCGTCAAACTGCCTGCCCCACTGGCTCAGGCGAAAGTAGAGGGTATATGTCAAGGTATCCCCCGCATCGTTTTCGTAGTCGATGGACTGCTCGCCGTAGGCCGGTTCAGCGACAAAGGTAATCTCATATCCCTCCGGCACGCTCTGGGGATACACAGGCTCCCAGCCTACATAAGAAGAAGCGTCCTGCTCCAGCTCGATGGTGTAATCCGGCCCCAGATAGTTGGAAGTCACTTCCAGCGGCTCGCCGGGAGCCGCGCTTTCCGCCATGGCGAGGATATCCACGGCATCGTCCTCCACGGAGAGCATGGCGTTGAAGCCCTCCTGCTCATTTTTCCAGAACAGCAGACGCAGACCGGAGCTGGTGGTCATCATTCTGGCAGGCTGCCCCGCCACGGTCAGCTCTTCCCAGACGCAGGAGTCCCGGGGCGGGTCGGAAATCGCGCTGAGATCCGTGGTCAGGGACACATGATAGGAAATCACGCTGCCGCTTGCATCACAGGTGTAGCGGATCTCCTGTCCGCCATTGCCGCAGGGCGCTACATCCGTACAGGCGTAGCCCTCTGGAATCTGCCGGGGATACCATATATTCCAGATTTCCCCCTGTCTGCACAGGAAGGACATGGGCAGTTCTTCGCCAAAATCCACGCTTTCCGCCACAGCCTTCAAATCGACTGCCATATCCTGCGTAAACAGGCCGGCATAGTAGCCATCGGCCTCGTTGTGCCACGACAGTGTCTGCGCGCCCTTTTCTGAAGTCTGCAAAACGGCATCCCAGCCGGACACCGTGAAGCTGGTTTCCTCCCTCGGCGGTGCCAGCACACCTTCAATGGCCTGGCTGGTGGAAATGGTGAAGGAGATCATCTCCCCCGCGTCATTGCGGTAGCAAAGATTCCGGGTGGTGTGATTCAGGGGCGAACCCTCTGCCAGACGGTAGCCCTCCGGCAGCTGCTGGGGATAGCAGCTTGCGATCACACTTCTGGCAGGCGTTGTGTCCGGCACATCTTCATCCGTTTGAACAGTCGTTGGCACATTGTGCTGCACGAGCTTCATGTGAATCCGGGCATAGGCCGCCACCGCGCACCCCACCAGCAGCAGCGTCAGGGCAATCACGGCGGCGATCAGCAGGGGTTTGCGAAAACGAATGCGCTTCTGACTGGCACTGTAATTTTTCGCTTCCTCGATGTACTTTGGGCTGATATAAGACAATCCAAGCAGCAATTCTTTGCCGTTCATACGCGGATTCCCTCCTTTTCCAGATAGATGCGCAGCTTTTCTTTGGTTCTACTGAGCTGCATTTTTACCTTGCTTTCCGTCATGCCGTATTGCCGGGCAATTTCCGCGATGGTATCCACATACCAATACCGCCGCAGAAAAATCACCCGGCTGTCCTTAGGAAGGCTTTCCAGAAACGCATCCAGAATACGCCCCAGCTCTTTTCCCCGCATGGTACGCTCGTGACTGGCGTCCGGAATGCACTGCTCCATATCTTCCGTCAGCGAGACGACCTCCGCCTTTCGCTTTGCCGCCATGTTCCAGTCCAGTCTCGTCAGGGACAGATGGCGGCAGATGGCAGCAAGAAAAGCGAAGAAATATCTGGGCCGCTGGGGAGGAATCGCCTTCCATGTCTCCATGTACGTATCATTCACGCTTTCCTCCGCGTCTTCACGGCTCTGTAAGATGTTTTTCGCCAAAGCGTTCAGTCTCCTGCCATAAACGGCATCCGTTTCTTTTATGGCATCCTCGTTTCGTGCCCAGAACAATTCCACGATTTCCGCATCTTCCACTTTAGGTCGCTTCCTTTCTTTTGTTCCTCACCTTAGTAGTAGGGTTTTCTGTCAGGAAAGTCACATCTATGATACCATTTTTTCGAGAAAAGGAAAGGCCATGTGTTTTTATCGGCACCTGCTCTCCATATACCGCATTTTCCATTTTCCGGAATGCGCGAGGAAACCTCTTGCATCCTTTCCAAAATCGTAGTATCATGGATTATAATTTCGGAACTTTTCAGAGAAGGGGGATTATGGAACAAAATCTGCTGCCGCGCTGAAGGAAGAGGTTGAAAAAGCGCACCGCCCGAAAGGCGGGAACTAAGATGCAAAACCGGCATGGGGCTTTCCATTACTTAAGGAAGTAATGATTGCATAGGTTATCCGAAGATTTCTGCGTATGAGGGTGCGCAGGACATCTTCAAGGGCTTCGGCCCGAAAAAAGAAAGAAAAGAGGACACACTATGAGCAACACGGCAAAGAAACGCTGGGGCGACCGGAAAGACGCCCGCTGGATCCGCGATATGGATTCGCTCCATGTCATTCTGCCGCATCTGATGAACCACCGCACGGATGCCGAGGTCTACGTCAATATGGAATTCGACGTAACAGAGGCGCTTCGCTACATCGCACGGAAGAACGAGGGCGAGGAAGAATACCGTGCCACGCTTTTTCACTGCATTCTTATGGCTGTCGCAAAAACGATATATCTTCGCCCGCAGCTCAACAGCTTCATCTCCGGCCGGCGTTTTTACCAGCGCGACGAAATTACCCTTGGCTTCGTAGCCAAGAAACGCTTCGAGGATCACAGCGAGGAGTCCCTCGTGGTCATCTCCGCGCCGGAAGACTGGACGCTCACCGAGGTGACGCACCGGGTCGTCGGCAAGGTTCACAAGGCCCGCACGGAAAAGAACGACGGTGTGAATGGCGCGATGGACGTGCTCAAAAAGCTGCCGCGTCCGGTTCTGGCATTTGTCATCTGGATCATCAAGACACTGGACTTCTTTGGCAAGGTGCCCGACTTCCTGCGGCAGGATGACCCGAACTTTGCCACCGTCTTCCTCACCAATCTTGGCAGCATCAAATGCCCGAGCGTCTACCATCATCTCAACAATTACGGCTCAAGCTCCATTATGGCGGCCATCGGCACCATCCGCAAGAGTGAGAAGATCGCCGGGGACGGCAGCCGCGAGGTGCGGGATGTGGTGGATATCGGTTTCACACTGGACGAACGCATTGCGGACGGCTTCTACTTTGCCCGTTCGCTCAAGATCATACAGCATCTGCTCACACACCCTGAACTGCTGGAGCTTCCATTGAATCAGGAAGTAGCCTGCGGCTGATATCGCTGTCAAGCGCCTGTGGGCAGGTCACACCGTAGATGTGCTGCTTCCGGACTGTTACCCGCAGAGCGAATGGCAAGGATAACAGAAAGCGCTGTTTCCGGAAACCTGATACTATTTCCTGATTAAAATCTTTATTTTAATCAGGAAGGCATCGCCTGACGGCTGAATTGACGGACACAGACCGCGAACATTGACGTATTGAGGCAGTTCCAAAATGCAAGCCCGGACACAGAGCGGTCGTATCGCTCGTGCCCGGGCTTATGTCTTTTTACCCGATTTGCCCGTCAGCTCTCCTGAAGCTGCTGCTTGCGGAACTGGAGGGTATAGAGCTGGTAGTAGCGTCCCTTCAGGTGGAGAAGCTCCTGATGGGTGCCCTGCTCCATGATCTCGCCGTGGGACAGCAGAATAATGTTGTCCGCATGCTGGATGGTGCTCAGGCGATGGGCTACGATCAGCATGGTGCCGATGTTCTTCATCTTCTCCAGAGAGTCCTGAATGAGTACCTCCGTCTCCGTGTCGATGTTGGCGGTGGCTTCGTCCAGGATCATGACGGAGGGCTTGTGCAGAATGGTCCGGGCGAAGCTCAGCAGCTGCCGCTGACCCGCGGAGAAGTTGTTGCCCTGCTCCCGGACGGCCTCGTCCAGACCGCCATCCAGCTTCCTGATGAAGCCGTCGGCGTTGACATACCGGCAGGCCTGCCAGACGTCTTCATCCGTCACGTTGTCGGAGCGCAGGACGATGTTGCTGCGGATGTCCCCCGCGAACAGGAACACATCCTGAAGCATCTGGCCGAAGTGGCTGCGCAGAGAGGCGATCTTAATGTGCCGGATATCAATGCCATCGATCAGAATTTGCCCCTTCTGGATATCATAGTTCCGGCAGATCAGGCTCAGGATGGTGGACTTTCCGGAACCGGTAGCCCCAACAAAGGCCACGGTCTGCTTGGGATACACATGGAAGGAAACGCCCTTCAGCACCCACTCGCCGGGATTATAGGCAAACCACACGTCCCTGAACTCGATCTCGCCCTTCATTTCCTTCAGCTCGATGGCGTCCGGCTCGTCCACCACCTCGGGAACCATATCCAGAATGGTGAAGATCTTCTCCGCCGCGGCGAAGGACTGCTCCAGCATATCAAACTGCTCGGCCAGCGCCTGAATGGGGTTGAAGAACCGGGAGATATACATATAGAAAGCGACCACCGTCTCGCTGGTAATGGTTTGCCCCAGAAAGGTCGTGTCCTTGATATAACCCTTGCAGCCGATATAGAAGAGGAACAGGTTGGATGTGACGAACAGCATGTATACCATGGGCCGGAAGATGCCGAAGACGAACATCCGGTTCATCTTGGTCTTCTCAAGGCGCTTACTGCGAGCCAGAAATTCGTCCATTTTCCGCTGCTCCTGGTTGAATATCTGGGTGACCTTCATACCGGATAGGTTTTCGGACAGGTAGGTGTTCACATCCGTCCGGGCGTTGTTGACCGTGCGGTGGACATGGCGGGAGAACTTCTGGAAGATGATGGTAAAGATCACCAGGAACGGCACAAAGCACAGCACCATCAGCGTCAGGGCGTAATTCAGGATCAGCATGGCCGCCAGCACACCGATGATCACCAGAGAGTTCTTCGCCAGCGTCACCAGAATGTTGGTGAACAGGTAGCTGATGGAGTTGGGGTCGTTGGTGACTCTCGTCACCAGCTTGCCCACGGGAATCTGGTTCAGCTGGGCGTGGGACAGCTGCTCAATGTGGGTAAAGGTGTCCAGACGGATCTGGGACAGAATTTTCTGGCCGGTCTTCTGCAGGATCATGGCCTGAAAATAGGTGCAGACCATGGACACCGCCAGAATGCCCGCGTACACGGCAACCAGCGAATAGAGCCGGGAAAGCTCAAAGCTCTGCTTGATGGTGCCCTGAATGTCTGCCACCAGCAGGGGGGACACCACATCATAGGCGATGGACACCAGCATAATGAGGAACACCAGAACGAAATCCTTTTTATAGGGTCTGGCATAGCCCAGCAGTCTTTTGATGATCTCGCTGTCGGACATATGCCGTTCGCTGGTCTCCTCTTTGGTTTTTCGCTTCAGCACAGCATAGGCCGCAAGGAACAGGATCGTAAACACACCGATGACGGCGCAGACGATCAGAAGGGGAAGATACTCACGCATTGACCGCACCTCCTTCTTCCTCCAGCCGCTGCAAGTCTACCATTTTGCGGTAGGCGGGGTTTTCCGCGTACAGCTTATCATGGGTGTCAAAGCCCGCAAGACGGCCGTCCTCGATGAACAGGATCTTGTCCATCTGCTCGATGGTGGAAATACGGTGGGCAATGAGAATGGTGGTCTTGCCCGCCCGGGTGGCGCGCAGATTGTCCAGAATGGCCTTTTCCGTTTTGGTATCCACGGCGGACACGGAATCGTCCAGAATCAGGATGGGCGCATCCTTCATCAGCGCCCGGGCGATGGAGATACGCTGCTTCTGGCCGCCGGAGACGGTAACGCCCCGTTCGCCCAGTACCGTCTGATAGCCCATCTGGAATTCGGAGATATTGCCGTCAATATCCGCCAGCTTGGCTGCCCGGCGGATCTCCTCGGAGACGGTTTCGGACTTGCCGAAGGCGATGTTGTTCTCAATGGTGTCCGAGAACAGGAAGTTGTCCTGAGGCACATAGGCGCAGGCGTCACGGACGGAGCGGATGGAGAGGTCGTTCACATCCTTGCCGTCAAGGAACAGCTGCCCGTCGTTTACATTGTAAGTGCGCAGGATCAGGTCTACCAGAGTGGTCTTGCCGGAGCCGGTCTTGCCCACCAGACCGATGCTCTCGCCGGGGCGGATGGTAAAGGACACATGCTCCAACGCGGGGATATCCCCGTCGGGGTAGGTAAAGCTCAGGTCGCGGAATTCAATCTCGCCCCTGGGGTCCGTCAGCTCCTGAACGCCGGGGCGGTCAAAAACGTTTTTGGGCGCGTCCAGCAGCTCACTGATCCGCTTCAGGGATGCCTTGCCCCGGGAGGTCATGTCGATCAGATCGGCCACAGCCATAATGGGCCAGACCACGGCGTTGAAATAGCCGATGAACTCCATAAGCTGACCGGCGTTGAACTGACCCTTGTAGACCAGATAGCCGCCGTAGCCCAGAATCACGCAGATGACGCTCTCCACGAAGGTGGTCACCAGAATCCGCATCAGTACGGAGGTTTTTGTAAAAGCGATATTGGAATCCTCGCTGTCCCGGTTCAGCTTTTCAAAGGCCATCAGCTCCTTGGCCTCCTTCACAAAGGCCTTGATGACGGCAATTCCGGAAAAGCTCTCCTGAGCGAAGTCGGACAGATCGGAGAAGCACTTCTGCCGGTAGTCCCACTTCCGGGTCATGTTCTTGCCCACCACCGCGGCGCTGGCGAACAGCAGCCCCATGGGGATCAGGGACAGGACGGTGAGCAGGTGATCCATGCGCCACATTCTGGTAATGGCCAGAGAACACAGAATGATGGGGTCAAAGAACTGCATGAAGCCCCAGCCGTAGCACTCCTGAACAGTGTCCAGATCGTTGGTGAACAGGCTCATCAGATTGCCCACCTTGTTCACCTGATAATACTCCCGGCTCAGGTCTTCTGCGTGGCGGAACATCTTATCCCGCAGGTCCGTCTCCACCTTAGTAGCCGCGCCGAAGATCGTTACCCGCCACAGGAAACGGCCGAAGACGATGGCAAGGATGATGCCGACCATGGGCATGCAGATCCTGTCCAGCAGGAACGCCATATCAAAGGGCACCTGTACGCCGTTTTCCACAATGTATCCTTGATTCAGTCCATTGATGACCAACTGATAAATTTCAGGCACCTTCAGCTGCAAGTAGTCCACGGTAAACAACGCCAGCAGCCCCGTTAGCAGAGCCAGCGCGTACTTGCGGTAATAGACGTTGATATGCTTGCCGAAAATCAAGAAAATTCCTTCTCCTCTCTCTTAGGGTCTATCTGAAAACCGGAAATATGACCAACGGCGAGGGATTTTCCGCC